>Ga0116226_10001069_pt1 | contig 23785 bp, 22 predicted proteins | sample S1TSphfallax_FD_89692 | JGI IMG/M metagenome (GOLD analysis project Ga0116226, IMG submission 89692) | Host-associated microbial communities from peat moss isolated from Minnesota, USA - S1T2_Fa - Sphagnum fallax MG | ecosystem: Host-associated > Plants > Peat moss > Unclassified | place: USA... | reverse complement strand
AGCTCGACGATCTCAGGCTTGCGATGATTGTCCATCCGGCGCCGGTCCATCCCGATATCCGCATTATCGAAATCGATGAGGCATCCGTCGAGATGATGCGTCAACGGTCACCCATTGATCGGCAGTTTCTGACCCGGCTGCTGGCTGCCCTTGACGAGGCGAAGCCGGCGTCGATCACGATCGACATTCTGTTCGACCAGCACACTGATCCCGAGTCCGATGAGGCGTTGCGCGCCCAACTTAGCCGTATGACCGTTCCGGTCATCCTCGCATCCGAAAATGCCAAAGACGATCCCGATAAGGTGACGCCGAAGCAGGAAGCGTGGGCAGCCGCATTTGTAGCACAAATCGGCAATCCCCTGATCAAGCGCGCCCATGTCCGCCTGCCACGTGATCCGGACGATGTCGTCCGCTGGCTACCCGATGCAGAGCGGATTTGGGACGGTCAGCCTGTTCCGGCCCTCGGAGCGGCGGCTGTGGCCTCCGCCGGGCACATCGTCCAGACGGTGACGGGGCCGATTGCGTGGTACGGCTCCTATTCGTTTAAGGGCAACCAGCTCTATGGGTTTAGAGAAATCTCCGCGCACTTGCTACAGCCGGACAGTGCCGGCTGGCCCATCTTCAAGCAGTCCCTTGCCGGCAAAATGATTTTTATTGGCTCGAACCTGCCGCTCGATGACCAGCATGAGGTGCCCTGGAGCATTGTCATGCGGCGCAGCGTGCCCGGGGTGTTCATTCAGGCGACGATCGCCGCGCAGTTGCTTGATGGGCGATGGATCAGCCCGGCACCGACCGTGATCGTGGCGTTGGTCACGGGACTCGCCGTTGCTGCCGGTTTTGCGATCGGTTCACGCTCGAACAGCGACGGGCTGACGATCGCGCTGCTGATGCTGGTGATTCTGATGCTGGTTGCGATCGGCTTCGCCGCTTACTGGATCGCGGTTGATCATGGGCGCGGTCATATGCTGACGCCGATCGCCCCGCCCATTCTGGCGACAGGATTGGCCACGGCGCTGGGCTATGCGCTCACACGTCGCCGCTTTCGCGATCAGCGCAATTTTGTGCGCCAAGCGCTGGGCAAATATGTCAGTCCTGCGGTTGCCAAGCAATTGATTGCACAGCCGCATTTGTTGCGGATCGGGGGGCAGCGGCTGGTGATTACAGCCTTGTTCACCGACATTGCCGGCTTCACCAATCTCTCTGAATCGCTGGATCCAGCTACCTTGGCCGATGTGCTGAACCGCTATTTGAGCGGGATGGGGCAGATCATTCTGAAATTCGACGGCACGATCGACAAATATATCGGCGATGCGATCGTCGCGATTTGGGGGGCGCCGCTGACCCAGCCCGATCATGCGGCGCGGGCGATCGCCTGCGCGATTGAACTGGCAGAATTCTCTCAGCGTTTTGCCGCCGAGCAGCAAGCGACTGGTCTCGCGTTCGGCCGCACCCGGATCGGGATTCAGACCGGCGCCGCGATCGTCGGCAATTTCGGTGGCGAAGATAAGGTAAATTACACGGCGATTGGCGACACCATCAACACCGCGTCCCGGCTGGAGGGCGCCAATAAATATCTGGGGTCATCGATCTTGATCGGACTGCCAACGGCCGAGGCCTCCGGCCGAACAGATTTGCGGCCGGTCGCGGACCTCGTGGTCAAGGGTAAAGCGGAGTCGCTTCGGGTGTTCGAGCCCGTCCCTGAGTGGAAGGATGCCCGATTTGCCGCCTATCTTGAGGCTTATCGGCGCATCGAGGCGGGTGATGCTCTGGCTGGCGAGGCGTTGACCGCAGCCGACCCGGATGACACCGATTCTGTGGTTCGGTTCTATCGGCACCGTCTGGCGGGCGGGCAAAGCGGCGTGCGGGTTGTGCTCGACGATAAATGAGGGTGAGAGAGCGGATGAAAACGTTCCGAAAGACGATGTCTGGCTTGGTGGCACTCCTCGCTGGTGGGACCGCGGCGACCGCAGAGCAGATGGTGGTGCTGGACGCAAGCGGATCCGCACCGGCTACCCTGGCTCCAGGCTCGGTGATCGACGATGCCGCGCTTGATGTGCCGGTTGGTGTGAAAGTCACCATCATGGGGGGCGACGGGGAAGCGGTCGAGATCATCGGACCCCACAAGGGCCCGGTCGGCGCTACCCAAACATCGGAAACCACGGCGGATAATGCGGTTCGGGCGTTGTCAGCGCTTATGAGCGAGCCTGAACGCAGCGCGTCATTCGCCGCGACACGCGCCGGTGCCACGGCGATCGCTCGCGCGCCGGATCCTGAGCCCCGGAATCCTTATCTGGTCAATGCGACGCAAGGGGGCGTTTCCTGTATCTTCCGCGGACATCCCGCGACGCTTTGGAAACCCCCCTCCAGCACCGAGGTCCAGATCACGATCGAGAATCTGGCATCGCAAGACAGGACGTTCGTGGACTGGCCAGCCAACGCCGAGCGGGTTCCGTGGCCGCCGGATCTGCACGCGGTTGATGGTCAAACCTACACGGTGTGGCTCACACCAGACTCGCCTCGGCGGATCACTCTAAAATTCCTGCCGGCAACTAAATCGGACGGCGAGGCGGCCTTGGCAGCGGCCGCGGCGAAATGTACCGATCAATCGATCATACTTGCCCACAAGGTGAAGCCGGCGCGGATCATCCAGCCGCAGTAAGCCACTTTCCAACTACCCAACAATACGCCAAACCTGTCGTTCAACACGCAAAAACCCTGACCAGCGCCATCGCCATGCAGCCATGTTTGCGTCCCGGCGCGCGACCCGCTATGGTCCGGCGCCTTTTGTATGTTCCGTTGGAGTCCGTGGTTGGCCGATATATTTCAGGAGATCGACGAAGATCTGCGCCGGGATCGCGCGGCAGAGCTCTGGTCGCGCTATCGCTGGGCGATCATGACCGCCGTGGCGCTGGTGATTGCCGGCACGGCTGGATTCGTTGGATGGCAAAATTATCGGCAACAGCAGGATAAGGTCGCGGGTGCCGCCTTTGCTGAAGCCAGCGTGCTGGTCGATAAGGATCCCGCCAAGGCCGAAACAGCGCTGAAGGCGTTGGGCGATAACGGCGCGGATGGGTATCGCTTGCTGGCGCGCTTTCAGGCGGCATCGCTCGCAGCCAAGAATAACGATAAACCCGGCGCCGTTGTCGCATTCAAGGCGATCGCGGCGGATAGTTCGGTCATCGATTCGTACCGCGACCTCGCAACCTTGCTTGCGGCGCTTTATGGCATCGACAGCGACAAGCCGGCTGACATAATCGCGCTTGTGCAACCGCTGACCATTGCACCTAACCCCTGGCGCTTTACTGCCCTTGAAGTAACCGCTCTCGCCAAGCTCAAGGCTGGTGACCAGGATGCCTCGATCAAACTCTATCAGCAATTGGCCGATGATCTCGATGCGCCGTCACCGCTTCGCAAGCGCGCCGCTGAAATCGTCAACGCCTTCGGCCATCAGGGATAAGACTCCGGTGCGAACCAAGCGTATTCTGCCTCTGCTGCTCGTCAGCGCTTTCATCCTCTCCGGCTGCGATTTGTTCAGCAGCGCCTTCTCCTCCAAGAAGGAAAAGCTGCCTGGGCAGCGCATCTCCGTGCTGGAACTGGAAAAGCAGCTTGAACCGGATCCGGGCCTTGCCTCGCTTGAAGTGACCCTCCCGCGACCTTCCGTCAATCTGGACTGGCCGCAATCGGGTGGACTTCCAACGCATGACATGGGTCACCCGGCGCTCAGCGACACGCTTTCGGTCGCCTGGAAGCAGAATGTCGGTGAGGGTGCATCGCGCTACGCGGCCGTGCTGGCAGGGCCGGTCGTGGTCAACGGCGTCATCTATGCGATGGATTCAAAGTCGCTGATCACCGCCCACAACGCGCAGGATGGGACGAAGATCTGGGAAACCGATATCACGCCGCCGGACGATGACAATCAGGCCTGGGGCGGCGGTATAGCCTTCGATGAAGGCAAGATTTTCGTCACGTCGGGCTATGGGTTGGTGATCCGGCTCGATGCGAAGACCGGCAAGGAAGATTGGCGGGTACCGACCGGCTCGCCGGTCCGCGGTGCCCCGACCCTATCCGATGGGCGCATATTCCTGATTACCGTTGATAACGAGTTGCAGGTTCTGTCCAGCGAGGACGGCCATCGGCTCTGGACCTATGACGGCATTCCGGAAAGCGCCGAACTCGCCGGTAGCGCGTCACCTGCGGTGACGCGCGAGGTCGTGGTGGCGCCCTTCTCGTCGGGCGAGATCGTGGCGCTGCGCGTCGAGAATGGCCGCGTCATCTGGAATGACTCGCTCGCAGCGACCCGTCGTTTCGATCCGATGTCGACATTGGCCGACGTTCGTGGCCGGCCAGTGATCGATCGCGGCAGGGTCTATGCGATCAGCCATTCCGGCCGTATGACGGCGATCGATCTGCGCACCGGTAACCGCATCTGGGAACAGGATGTCGGCGGCAGTTTCGCTCCCTGGGTGGCGGGCGATTTCATTTATGTCCTGTCCACCTCCGACGAATTGATCTGCCTGACCCGCGAGGATGGTCGGATCCGGTGGATCACCCAGCTCAATCGCTATGAAGATCTTGAAGACAAAAGTGGCCCGATCCAGTGGGCGGGGCCGTTACTCGCAGGTGACCGTTTGATCGTGCTGGGGTCAATCGGTGAGGCGTGGTCTGTGTCGCCCTATACGGGGCAGATTTTGAGCCGGTTCGAACTTCCTGCAGCAAGCTTCCTGCCACCGGTTGTCGCCAACAAGACACTCTATTTGATGACGGACGATGCCGATCTGATGGCGCTGCGCTGAGCAGCGTCGGAGCGGCATTGCCGATTGGGACAAGATGAGTTTTACCGTTGCCATTGTCGGCCGGCCGAATGTCGGAAAATCCACGCTGTTCAACCGTCTGGTTGGGCAGCGTCTGGCGCTGGTCGATGATCTGCCCGGCGTAACCCGCGATCGGCGTGAGGGGAAGGCGCGGCTGGCCGATCTTGAGTTCACCGTCATCGACACGGCAGGCCTTGAGGATGTGACCGACGACAGCCTGACCGCGCGGATGCAGGAACAGACGGAGCGCGCGATCGGCGATGCTAACCTGGTGTTGCTGGTGATCGATGCTCGGACCGGTGTGACGCCGCTTGATCAGCATTTCGTCAGTCTGCTGCGCCGGCAGAAAGTCCCGGTCGTCTTGCTGGCCAATAAATCCGAAGGACGGGCCGGGCAGGCGGGTGCCTATGAAGCGTTCGAGCTCGGGCTGGGCGAGCCGGTTGCGATCTCCGCCGAACATGGCGAAGGCATGGGCGACCTGTTCGAAGCGCTGCTGCCCTTCATGCCTGAGCCGGAACCGGTCGATCCCGATGCGGATGAACCGGAAAAGCCGTTGTTGCTGGCCGTTGTCGGTCGGCCCAATGTCGGCAAATCCACCTTGGTCAATAAGCTGCTCGGTGAAGACCGTCTGCTGACAGGCCCAGAGGCCGGCATTACCCGTGACTCGATTTCGGTGGATTGGGTCTGGCGCGATCATAAGGTCCGGCTGGTCGATACGGCGGGGCTGCGTCGCAAATCCAACGTCGAGGGCAAGCTCGAGAAGCTCTCGACCGCCGATACGCTGCGCGCCATCCGCTTTGCCGAGTTGGTGGTGATGGTCGTGGATGCGACCCAGATGCTGGAAAAGCAGGATCTGACAATCGCGCGGATGATCGAAGATGAAGGCCGGTCGGTCGTGCTCGCGATCAATAAGTGGGATCTCATCGACGACAAACCGGCGGCACTTCAAAAACTCGCCGATCGCTTGCAGATTTCGCTGCCTCAGCTCGCCGGCTTGGTCACGATCCCCGTATCGGCGGCGACCGGTGCCGGGCTCGACAAGCTGATGCAGGCGGTCTTTGCGGCGCATGAGGTGTGGAACCGCCATGTCTCTACGCCCAAGCTCAATCGCTGGCTCGCCGCCGTGCAGGAGCGCCATCCACCGCCGCTGGTCGATGGACGGCGCCTGCGGCTGCGCTATATCACCCAGGCCAATACCCGGCCGCCAACCTTCGCGCTATTTTCATCCAAGCCTGGCGATCTACCGGATTCCTATCGGCGCTATTTGGTCAATCTGCTGCGCGACGATTTCGACCTGCCAGGGGTGCCGATCCGCATGATGCTGCGGAAGGGGAATAATCCGTTCGCGGGGCGTGATTGAGGTTGGTTAGCTGGATAGATCTAATCGGCTCTTTCACAAATCTAGATATTCTGTGCGCTAGGTTTGCCAAGCTTGTTTCAGAAGCGGTATACCGCAAATCACTGCATTTATGCGGTTTCGTTGAAGCGGTGGGCGACGAGTTCACCCCCTTTTTTTGGCGAGAACCGGTCAATATTGCGGAGGTTAACGGAGCCCAGGATCACGGCACCAATCAGGGACATGGCGGTCGATCTGTATGGCTGTGGCGTGGGATGCTAGGGTAGCTTGGCTAATTTTTAGGGGTAATGCGGTGGCTGGTTTGGTAAGTTGAGACGAGGAATGCCGGATCTTTCATCGGGACGTCGTATATTTGAATATGGGGGTAATTACACCTACAATGCAAAGACCCACTTTTTTAAAGGCTGAAGATATGAAGTCAGGTGATGGCGCTTTACTTCGGCCGCGCTTTAGCCTCCTTAAGACATTCCTTACTCTGACTTTAGTCTTTGGACTTGGTAGCGTATTTTGGTATTTAAGAGTCAAAACTGCAAGCGTCTATGTTTATGCTACACCCGAAGGCATTTATTATGGCGTTGCGCGTTTACCATTTCAGTATCGTATATTAACGGCACTGATTGTACGATTTATTCATTTCTTTTTCAGTAAATCTGGTTTGCTCGTCATATTCGGCTGGATTGACGTTTCTGTAACAATTGGAGTATTTATTTTATTTGAGGCAATGCTGAAAACATATAGGTTACCTTGGTGGGGTTGTTTGTTATTCTTTTGGTGTGCACTGTCGAACTACGTATACTTTTCACCAAATAATTTCATGGAACCCTACGACATGCCCGCCATTCTCATTTTCTGTGCTGGGCTGCAGGCTATATACTATAGGCGTAAGGGTTGGTTCTATGGAATGCTGGTGCTTGGCATGCTGAACCGCGAAACTGCAGGACTTCTTACGTGTGGTTTCATTTTGGTTGAATATAACCGTCTGAGTCGAACTAGGTTGCTGCAACATATTGCCGCGCAAGCCGTCATAATCATCACGATAAAAGTCATTTTGTTTTTTATATATAGGCATAATTTGGGTGTGCCGTTTGAGCTAATGGTTCAGCACAGTTCCCCGACTTCGTTGGACCCAACACCAAGCCATATTTTAAATAATACTGATTATCTCCTTTCCGGAAAACTCTTGCCGCTTTTTGGAGGAATGTGGTTTCTGTTCGGATGTACGTTCTGGTTTATTGAAGATCGAATCTTGCGTCGTCTGTTGTGGATTGTGCCGATCGAATTTGTTTGTCTGCTTGTATTAGGACGGATGATCGAGTTCCGGATATTCAATGAGTCTGTGCCGCTCGTTGTACTCGGTACCACGGCCGGTCTGTCCGGCTTGATTACCCGTTGGTTTAGTCGTGGGCACCTTCAACATCTAAGTGTGGGGCCCACTACTTAATGATCCGGGCTAGCAAGAAAGATTGGCCACAGAAAATCGGTTCAATGTTGCGCGGTGTAGTTTCCGGATCGGGATGTACGATCAAGACATAGTCGTAATCGTCCTGCCTTGAAGTCCCGTCTTGGAAGGCGCGTTGCAACCTGCGTGCGCCAGGAGCGTAATGTAGCATTTGGTAGGGAAGGCCAGCGAGCATTGTTGGCACGAAGACACCACGTTCGGTGACGGCGAGCGCATCGATATGGCTCAGGGGGGGATGTTCCGCGGGTTCGATCGCCTCTGGATGACTGCCGACCGGTAGTAATTTTGCGCCTGCAGGTAATAGCTGAAATGCTGAGCGGTACTCGGCAAAAACCGGCTGCCACTGCCACCACTCGCTGTATAGTAGTCCGATCCGGATTGAGAATAGGAGTAAAAGGCCAAGTTCTGTAGGTCGCAGCGAGGTCTGAGGCACGCGCCACTTCAAGCTGGCAATCAATACAAGCACAAGAATAGTGGGAACTCGGTAATCGACCCAGGTACCGAGCGCAACCTGATAGGGCAGGATGACGAACACAATGAGCAGACCGCCCAAGACGGGCAGCAGGGTTCTTGTGATTTCAAGTTGGTACCAGTTCAGTATGAGAGCCAATGCTACCAGCGTCAGGAAAACAATATTGAATAGTAGGTCCGAAACGCCGGGCAGCGTGAGCAATGCCCAGGCTTTATGGTGGATATCCGATTGTAAGATCAGCGACTCGGCAGAATCGTGCGCTATACCGAAACAATACAGCAAGAGCGGGGCCAGAAGATGTACAACGCTGAGTCCGAGCGAAAGTGCTGTCCGCCGATCGCCGGTATGAGCGGCCCGGAATAACAGCCCGCCGGCATAGCAACCGATACAAAGTGCGTAGATTGCGAAGGCAAACAGGTGAGCGAGCAAAATGATGCTGGCCAAGATTGCAAAGAAAATCATGACGCTTGGCCATCTGCCATAGCGCACCCAAAGGGCAAAGGCCAAAAGGGCCGTACCGATCCCAAAACTCAAATCGATGAATCCCATCAGCAAGGGGCCATTGTAGATAAAAAGCGCGGCCATCAGCCCAAAGCTACGATGAGCAGCAGGCTCTGCAGTAACGTGCGCGATAGCCTGTACGCCCCAATACAGTTGCAAAATGACGACACATAGAAACACTCTGATCGCGAGGTCAAGCGGCAGTACTAGATGGAATAAATAGACCATGACATCGAGCGCCATGTTCGGAAAAAGGCGCCATTCGGGAATATAATATTGCCGAGCATCCGAGATGGCTGGATCGAATAGAATATGTTCCTGCGCGATATGAATCGGCAGGTCAAGCAGAGGGATATCACGAAAGAGAAAAACGGGTGCCGCGAGCAGAATCGACACACCGATATGCAGCATCGTCCGCGGCGACGGTCTCCACCGGCTCGTCAAACAGCGAGTACCCGATCGGTAAAGAGCGGCGCAACCTCGTCGGGCTGTCTGTGCGTCGCCGGGTTCTCGCTCGGAAACGCGATCCGCCTAAGCTTCGTCGCGACCGGCCCCGGATCCAGCACCGACGCGATAACCCGTGTCTGGCCCAACTCAAGAGCCCAGGTGTGAACCATCATTTCTAGGGCCGCCTTCGACATGGCATAGGCACTCCAATAGGCGGTGGGCGTATGCCCAATATCGCAAGTCGTGAAGATCGCGCGCCCGGCCGGTGCTGCCCTGAGCATGGTTTCAAAGGCGCGGATCAGGCGCCAATTGGCTGTGACGTTCAAATCCATTACGGCCTGATAGGTCTTCGGCTCCATATGGCCCATCGGGCCGATTGTGCCGAGCGTGGCGGCATTGCCGATCAGGATATCCAGCCGGCCGAAGCGCTGGTGCAAGGCCCCGGCCATCTGGTCGAGCTGATCGAATTGGGTGAGATCCATCGGCACTAACGTGGCGGTGCTGCCCGCAGCGCGAACCTGATCATCGATCTCTTCGAGCGCACCGACTGTGCGCCCGACTAACACGACATGCGCACCATCTTGCGCAAAGCGCCGCGCGACCGCAGCACCGATGCCGCGTGTCGCCCCGGTAATGAGCGCAATCTGTCCTGCAAGCGGCCGCTGCATATTATACGAGACCGGCCATTTCTGTCACGCTAGCGGAAACCTTACCATTATCGAAATCCGACAATGGGATCGGATAGTCGCCGGTAAAACAGGCGTCGCAGAATTTCGGGGCAACAGGCTCACGCGCCCGTTCACCGAGCGCCCGATAGAGCCCATCGAGCGAAATGAAGGACAGGCTGTCGGCGCCGATGAAACGGCACATCTCTTCGACATCCATGCGAGAGGCTAATAGCTGCTCGCGCTGCGGTGTCGCAATCCCGTAGAAGCACGGGTGGATGGTCGGCGGGCTTGAGATCCGCATATGAACTTCGGCAGCGCCGGCGTTCCTGACCATCTCCACAATCTTCAATGAGGTGGTGCCGCGAACGATCGAATCATCGACCAGGACGACGCGCTTACCCTCAATGAAGCGACGATTGGCATTATGCTTCAATTTGACGCCGAGATGGCGGATTTGGTCGGTTGGCTCAATAAAGGTCCGGCCGACATAGTGATTACGCACAATGCCTAGTTCGTAAGGGAGGCCGCTCTCGGCGGCGTAGCCGAGGGCTGCCGGCACTCCTGAATCCGGTACCGGAATGACCGTGTCCGCCTCGACCGGGTTCTCGCGGGCCAGTTCTGCGCCGATCTTCTTTCGGACTTCATAGACGCCGATGCCTTCGAGAACGCTGTCCGGTCGCGAGAAGTAGATATATTCGAAAACACAGAAGCGTGGCGCGCGGAAGCCGAACGGCTTGATGCTTTGGATACCGGTCTCGTTGATGACGATGATTTCGCCGGGTTCGATATCCCGGACAAACTCGGCGCCGATAATATCGAATGCCACTGTTTCCGATGCGAGGATCCATGCATCGCCAACCTTGCCGAGCGAAAGTGGCCGGACGCCAAGCGGATCGCGCACGCCGATCAGGCCTTCTTTCGAGAGCGCGACGATCGAATAGGCGCCTTCGACCTGCCTCAGCGCATCGACCATGCGATCAAGCACCGACCGGCGCAAAGACGTGGCGATCAGATGAATCACGACTTCGGTATCGCTGGTCGATTGAAACAGGCTGCCGCGCCTGACCAGTTGCTGACGGAGCTGATAAGAGTTCGTCAGATTTCCATTATGCGAAATGGCGAAGCCACCAAATTCACAATTGCCGAACATCGGCTGGACATTGCGCAGGGCCACTTCGCCCGTGGTTGCGTAGCGATTATGACCGATTGCGGCACCGCCTTGCAGGCGGAGAATGACTTCCTTCGAGCTGAAATTGTCACCGACCTGACCCAGCGCCAAATGCGAGTGAAACTGGCTGCCGTCATATGTGACGATTCCAGCAGCCTCCTGCCCGCGATGCTGGAGCGCATGAAGCCCCAGCGCCGTCAGCGCGCCGGCTTCGGCATGGCCGAATACGCCGAATACGCCGCATTCGTCGTGGAAATGGTCGTCATCATATGGATCGGTCGTCAGTCGCGTCACGCGCTAGACCTCCTTATTTGGAACCATCGGTGGATTGCTCGATGGCCCGGTTCATTTCGCGGCTCTGTTCCGGCGCATAGGCTTGCGGCTGCAAGCGCGGGGTCGGAACAGATTGGGGCTGTTGAGGTGCTGCACTCGGCAGAGCATCGAACGGATTTTGCGAGTTCTTGAGCAACCCCTGGCTCAACGCGCCGTCGCGCGCTGCATCACCAATGGCCGTTGCCGCTGATGTACCTTTTTCATAGAGCTTGGCCGGGATCATGTGAATGAGCGGCGTAGAACCCTTTTCTAAATAAGGTCTGAGGCTCGCCTCGGCAATCCACGGCGGCAAATCTTCAGGCTTTGGCGGCCAAGGGTCAGGGGTCAGGATCCGTACCATGACGATATAGGCAAGGCAAATCACGAGACAGCCGCGTGCCAGCCCGAACACCAGACCCAAAGATCGATCCAGCGAGCCTAGAAACGATGACCGAACCCGCGACGACAAAACGCCAACCACGACCGAAAATACCAGAAGACTTATCACAAACAGAATGCTTGCGGTCGCCACCTGCGCAATCAGGGGATTGGAGACAAGTGTTTTTACCGTCGGCTCGAACTTGTCATAGCCATAATAAGCCACCGCACCGGCGCCGATCCAGGCGAAAATCGACAAGGCTTCCCGGACGAAGCCACGCACGAAGGCAAAGAGGCCACTCAGCACGACCACGCCGACAACGATCATATCGAGCATATTCATGGCCGATCCCTCAATTCTGAAAGGATTGACCATCGGGCTTACGCCGTCCGGTATTTGGCTTGAACAGCGCGACAAGTTGTTGCAAGTGATCGACCTCGTTCATCCCGATACCGGTGGGGCCCGGCTTGTTGCGGACGCGCCGTGCCGGAACTAGCGCTCGGGCAAAACCCAGTTTGCCCGCTTCCTTAAGTCTCGAATCGGTCTGGCTGACCGATCTGATCTCACCTGACAAACCGATCTCACCGAACACCACCATGTCGGCTGGGACCGGATCGCCGGTCAATGCGGAAACCAAGGCCGCTGCGACAGCTAGATCGGCCGCAGGCTCGGTGATACGCAACCCGCCAGCTACGTTCAGATAAACGTCGTTGGCACCGATCGCAAGACCGCAGCGCGCGTCAAGAACCGCCATCACCATTGCGAGCCGCGCAGTATCCCAGCCAATGACCGCCCTACGGGGCGTTCCGGGCGGTGAGGGGGCGACCAGCGCCTGAATTTCGACCAGAACCGGCCGCGTACCTTCCATCCCCGCAAAGACCGCGGCACCACTGACGTCGCCGCGCCGGTCGGCGAGAAACAAGGCCGACGGGTTCGGCACTTCGCTCAAGCCGGCATCGGTCATTTCGAACACGCCGATCTCGTCCGTCGGGCCGAATCGATTCTTCACGGCACGCAGAATGCGGAATTGATGGCCCCGCTCACCTTCGAAATAGAGCACCGTGTCAACCATGTGCTCGAGCACGCGTGGACCAGCGATCAAGCCCTCTTTGGTGACGTGGCCGACGAGAATAAGAGTAAAACCGACTCGCTTGGCCAAGCGAATCAGTTCCTGTGCCGAGGCGCGAACTTGGCTGACCGTGCCCGGCGCCGAGTCGAGCGTATCGAGATACATGGTCTGGATCGAATCGATCACCACCACGTCTGGACCGCCGATCGTTTCCAGCGAGGCAACGATATCGCGCACGCTGGTCGCGGCGGCGAGTTCAACGGGGGCTGCGGCAACGCCTAAGCGGCTGGCACGCAGTCGTACCTGATCTATTGCCTCTTCGCCGGAAATATAGGCGCATTTGAGATTTGCGCCACCGCGCCCGCTGGCGAGAGCGGCGACGACTTGCAGCAGAACCGTCGATTTGCCGATGCCCGGATCGCCACCGACCAGAAGGGCAGAGCCAGGGACGAGACCGCCACCGCACACCCGATCGAATTCGGCCATACCGGTAACACGCCGTGGTGCCGGCGCGCTGCTGCCGACCAATCCGACGAAATCGATCCGCCGCCCCTTGGTTGATACTGCTGCTAGGCTGCGGGGCGGACCCTCTTGGACAGCCTCCTCGACCAACGTATTCCAGCCGCCACAGGCTTCGCAGCGACCGGCCCATTGCAGTTGGGAAGCCCCGCAGGACTGGCAGACATAGCGGAGCTTGGCCCGGGCCATCTCACGCGCGCCCGGTCACGAGGCGCGGACCTGCATGCGGATCGGACCATCCGCCCGCCCATGGATGAATTGGTCGACATACTCGTTCTGCGACCGATCGATCTCGGCAACCGGTCCCTGCCAGATGATCTTGCCCTGATAGAGCATCGCGATCCGATCGGCGATTTTGCGGGCGCTGGCCATGTCATGCGTGATCGACAGCGCGGTGGCTCCCAGATCTTTCACACGGTCGACGATGAGCTCATTGATCACGTCGCTCATAATCGGATCGAGACCGGTGGTGGGCTCGTCGAAAAACAAGATTGCCGGCTGCGCGGCGATGGCTCGGGCCAGACCGACCCGCTTCTGCATACCGCCGGATAGTTCAGAAGGGTTGAGCGCGCCGATATCGGCGCCGAGCCCGACCTTGGCCAGTGTCGCAATAGCGATGTCGCGCGCTTCTGCCCGTTTCACGCCATGACCCTGAATCAGGCCGAACGCGACATTTTCCCAGACCGGCAGGGAGTCGAATAAGGCCGCCCCCTGGAACAGCATGCCGAACGGTGCCCGCATCCGGTCGCGTTCGGCGCCACGCAGCCCAACCGTTTCCCGCCCATCGATCAGAAGTGATCCGCTATCCGGCCGGATGAGGCCGAGAATGCATTTTAGCAGGACCGATTTGCCGGATCCCGAGCCGCCGATCACGACGACGCTCTCGCCGGTCACGATGTCGAGATCGACGCCTTGCAGCACTTTCTTTGACCCGAACGCCTTGGTCAGGCCCCGAACGCTGATCTTGACGGGCGCGGTCATCGGCTGAAAAACACCGCGGTCAGCATGTAGTCGCTTAGCAGGATGAGGATCGAACTGCTGACCACGGCATAGGTCGTCGCGGCGCCGACGCCCTGTGCACCGCCGCGCGAATTATAGCCGTGATAGCAGCCCATCAGCGCCACGATGAACCCGAAGACGGCGGCTTTCACGAGGCCCGACACGACATCGCCGCGCTGGACGAACTCCACCGTCTGATGCAAATAGCCGCTGCCGTTGAAACCCAATTTATAGACCGCGACCAGATAGCCGCCGAGCACCCCGATAATGTCCGCGATCAGAACCAGCAGCGGCAGCGTGATGAACCCCGCCAGAATGCGTGGCGCGACCAGATATTTGAACGGGTTGGTCGAGAGCGTCTCCAGCGCATCAATCTGATCGGTTACCCGCATCGTGCCGATCTCTGCCGCGATCGCCGCACCCACCCGGCCGGCAACCATCAAGCCCGCGATCACCGGACCGAGTTCGCGGGTGACCGACAGCACGACGAGACTGGCCACCGCGCTTTCGGCGGCAAAGCGCGAGAATCCGGTATAGCTCTGTAGGGCTAGAACCATGCCGGTAAACAGCGCCGTCAGCCCCACCACCGGCAGAGAATTGTAGCCGATACTGATCATCTGCCGGAGCAGACTCTTGCCGTAAAAGGGCGGCCGCAACAGGTGTGATAAGGACGTGCCGGTAAAGAGCGACAGCCGGCCGACCGATGCCAGAAACGCCAGCACCGCCGCCCCGATCTTGCGCAATACCTCCAGCAGAATCACGCGGCGTATATCCTGGGCAGGCGTGCGCCAAGGCGGGTCGCGATCTCATAACCCATGGTGCCGCAGTCGCGGGCCAACGCATCAACCCCGTAATGCGGGCCGATGAGCGTGGCGACCATATCGGGTTTGACCAGATCCGTTGGGACGTTGCTGACGTCTATGGTCATAAAATCCATCGAAATTCGGCCAATGACCGGCGTCTCGACCGAGCCGATGAAACAGCGTGCCTGATTGCCGGCCATGCGCAATATGCCATCCGCATAACCCACGGCGAGGGTGGCGACGCGGCGCGGGCGGTCAGCAACATAACTCGCAGCATACCCAACGCTCGTTCCAGGGTCAATGTTACGGATCTGGACGATTCGTGCCTGTAAACCAAGAACTTGGCGCATGGGGTTCGCACCGAAGCTGAGCGGGTTGATGCCGTAAAGCGCAGCGCCGATGCGGACGAGGTCAAAGTGGAACGCGTCATTCATGAAGCTGCCGCCGCTGGCGCTCAGCGATCGGGGAACGCCTTGGAAGGCGGCACTCAAACGCATGAATTGTTCATGCTGAACCGCGTTCATCGGATGGTCCGGCTGATCCGCACAGGCCAAATGACTCATCACCAGCGCGAGCGGAATCGAGTCCAGGTGCCATGGTTCGTCGATCAGCCGCGCGCATTCTGCTTCGGGCAATCCCAGGCGTGCCATGCCGGTGTCGAGATGGAGAATTGCCTTGCGTCCCGGCGCCGCGTCTCGCCACAGAGCGATTTGGCCGAGATCGTTTAGCACCGGCACGATCGACGCATACCGTGCAAGGCTTCGGGCCGTCCCCGCTATAGGGCCCGATAAAACGGCGATACGGGCAGTGGGGTGGGTCAGGGCGAGCGATTCGGCCAGGATGAAGGCTTCGTCGGGGACGGCCACGAAAAACCAGCGGCAGCCGGCATTGGCCAGCGCCCGTGTGACCGGTAGCAAGCCCAAGCCATAGGCATCGGCCTTGACGACGCCCGCAACGGTGCAGCCTGGCCCGACGCGCGTCACCAAACTCCGCCAATTGGCAACCAGCGCCGCCAGATCGACCGTGACCCAGGAAGCTGCACCGGCAGGCGGCAGCGTCACAGGCTCAATATTCAGCGGGGAGGCGGTCGCGACCGACATAATCCGAGAATTTGGTAATTTCACCCTGGAACATGAGCGTCACCGTCCCAATTGGGCCGTGACGTTGCTTGGCGATGATGATTTCTGCGGTATTTTGCACTTCCTCATTCCGCTTGAACCATCGGTCATAGCGTTCATTGAACTTATCCGAAGATTCCTCCGGCCGCTGTGTCGGAATTGCACGGCTGAGATAATATTCTTCACGAAACACAAACATCACGACATCGGCATCCTGCTCGATCGAGCCGGATTCGCGAAGATCGCTCAGTTGCGGCCGTTTATCCTCGCGCTGTTCCACCGCGCGGCTGAGCTGCGACAGCGCGATTACCGGGACGTCGAGTTCCTTGGCCAAGGCCTTAAGACCGCGGGTGATTTCGGACAATTCCTGAACACGATTCTGCTCGCCGCCGCTCCGCGCTGTGCCTTGCAGCAATTGCAGATAATCGATCACGATAAGCTGCAGCCCATGTTGCCGCTTAAGCCGGCGCGCGCGGGTCCGGAGCCCGGCGATGGTCAGCGCCGGCGTATCGTCGATAAAGAGCGGCACGCTCTCAAGGCGCGTCGCTGCCTGAATGAACCGGTCAAATTCGTCGTGTCCCACCTCGCCGCGGCGGATTTTATCACCCGAAACCCCGGATTCTTCTGCGAGGACGCGGGTCGCCAATTGCTCGGCAGACATTTCGAGCGAGAAGAACCCGACCACCCCGCCATCTTCCGGCTTGGTTTCACCCTGCGGCCCGATACCGCCGCGATAGGCTTTGGCGGCGTTGAAGGCGAGATTGGTGGCCAGCGCGGTCTTACCCATCGAAGGGCGTCCGGCCAGAATAATCAGGTCGGATGGATGCAGCCCGCCGAGCTTGCCATCGATATCGCGAAACCCGGTTGAGAGGCCGCTGGTCTTGCCCGAGCGCTTGTAGGCGAGCTCGGCAAAGCCGACGGCCGTGCTGAGCGCGGTTCGAAATGTCTGAAAGCCGCCATCGACACTGCCGCTGACTGCGAGGTCGAACAGCTTCTTTTCAGCGATTTCGATCAGCTCACGTGCCTCAAGCTCGATCGAATGCTCATAGCTGTCATTGACCGTCTCGCTGCCGATCTCGATCAATTGCCGTCGGATATACGCATCGTAGATCGTCCGGCCATATTCGCCGGCATTGATGATCGTGACGACTGACGCGGCCAGCCGACCGAGATAGGCGCCGCCGCCGATATCGACGAGGCTGCCATCCTGGTCAAAGAATCCGCGCAGCGTCACCGGATCCGCAATCTGCCCGCGTTCAATCAGCCGTACCATTGCATCGAAAATGCGCTGATGCGCTGGGTGATAGAAATGGATCGGCAGCAGAAAATCGCCAACGCGTTGCAGCGTCGTGTTGTTGACCAGGATCGCACCCAACAGTGCTTGCTCGGCCTCGATATTATGCGGCGGCGTGCGATAGCCGGGGTCGGTGGCGGGCGACTCGGCAAAGACAAGAGGGCGGGCTGAATCCATCCTCGCAAGCTAGCATTGTCGATAACCAAGCGGGGAGGGAATCAGCCTGTGAAAAGCGGGGAACAGGGGATCAAGCGGCGGCGCTCTCGTCGGATCCGTTTGCTTCATTGTCCGGCACATGCGCCCGCTCCCAGTCAACCATATAGTCGCGGGTAAGGGGGACAGCGTCGATTTTCCGGGTCAGCTGGATCTGGAATACCATCATGTCCTGGACCCGAAAACTAAGCTCGCAGGCCACCAGATAGAATTCCCACATCCGGCAGAAGCGTTCATCGAACAGGCGGGCGATCTCGGCCCGATTCGCCGTGAAGCGCTGACGCCAATGACGCAGCGTTTCCGCATAATGCAGCCGCAGAATCTCGATGTCGGAGACTAACAGCTTAGATTGTTCGATGTGCGGCAAGACCTCCGACAGAGCCGGGCTATAGCCACCCGGAAAGATATATTTCCGGAGCCAAGTATTGGTCGAGCCGGGCCCGTCGAACCGCCCGATCGCATGGAGCAGGGCGACGCCATCCGGCTCCAGCAGTTGCTGAATCTGCCGGAAATAAGTGCGGTAATGATCAATGCCGACATGCTCGAACATGCCAACAGAGACAATGCGATCATAGCGGCCGGTCTCGGCGCGATAATCCCGCAGATGGAACCGCACGCGGTGGGACAGGCCGGCTTCTGCCGCGCGCTCGGTGGCAACTTTATGCTGTTCCACGGATAAAGTGAGTCCGGTCACATCGACCCCGGTCTCCCGCGCCAGATAGAGTGCCATCCCGCCCCAACCGCAGCCGATATCCAGCACTTTCATCCCTGGTTTCAGCAGCAATTTGGCGGCGATATGGCGCTTCTTATTGCGCTGTGCCGTTTCCAGATCGTCCGTCGGCCGCAGAAAATAGGCGCAGGAATATTGCCGATCCTCATCGAGGAACAGGTCGTAAAGCCGACCGGAGAGATCGTAATGATGGGCGACATTGCGCTGCGCCCGCTTCATCGGATTGAATTGCTGTATCCGGCGAAGCAGGCCATCGAACAGAGCCGGGAACGACGAATAGGACGCGTCGCCGCGGAGCGCGATATTGGCCATCAGTATGGTCAGCACCTGATAGAGATCGCCCTCTTCGACGGTCATCGCTCCGTCCATGAAGGCTTCGCCGAAGCTCAGACTCGGGCTGAAAAACAGACGTCGCCCCAGCGACCGGTCATGGAACTTCAGAACCACCGGGTCGCCGGTTCCGTCGCCAAACCGATGGGTCGTTCCATCCGCATCGATGATCGTGAAGCTGCCTTGCTTCACCAGACGTCGCATCAGACGGATCAGCAGCATTAATGTCCCCGGCTCGGTCAGTACAAGGTCCGCGACCGTCGTGAACGCGTTCCTGATCTGGAACGCAGCAAAGCCGGAAAAGGTCGTTACGACAAGCGGCTGCGTGGTTTCGGCAGTGCGTAATCGGCAAACGGTTGGTCGCCCGTCCGTTTGCCGATCTAAGAGATTAGATCTCGCTGTCGCTTCCGGCGTCGTCGGTAGACTCGACGATTTCGTCATCGGCGTCTGCCGCGGCGGCGATTTCTGCATGGGTGAGGCCGCGCGCCTGAGCGGCGGCTTCGTCGTTCGATTGGGCGACGTTGACCGTCACTTGCACGGAGACTTCCGGATGAAGCGACACGCGAACGCGATGCAAGCCCAGCGTCTTGATCGGCGTATCAAGCACGATCTGGCGACGCTCGACGGTGAAACCGCCCGCAATGACCGCGTCGGCCACGTCACGGCCACTGACCGAACCGTAAAGCTGACCGGTTTCGCCCGCCTGACGGATGACGATAACCGCCAAGCCGTCCATTTTCGCGGCTACAGCCGAAGCTTCTTCCTTCATCCGCAGATTATTCGCCTCGAGAACGGCGCGCTGCGACTCGAAGAATCCCAAATTTGCCTTGGTCGCGCGAAGCGCCTTCTTTTGCGGCAGCAGGAAGTTGCGCGCAAATCCCGGACGAACCTTCACGACCTGTCCCATTTGGCCGAGATGCTCGACGCGTTCCAATAGGATGACATCCACCATCATTTTTCTCCCCGGTTAGACCCGGCTGCAAGATGCTGCCGCAATCCAACCCATTGCTCGATCACACCGATGGCGACGATCAGCGCGATCGGCCATATGAAACACAACACCAAATACACCCCGACCAGCATCAAGAGCCGGGCGGGGTAGCGGGACACCGCCATGTGAACCACGCCGAGACCGCCCAAGGCGAGCGGTACCACCAAAATCAGGGCCAGATTGGCGCCAACGAACGCCACCTGACCCGTTCCGAAGAGCCATGCTGCCAGACAGAGCGCAAACGAGACGCTCACGACCCTCGGTAGCGACAAACTCGACAACGGTGGAGTCGGCCGCAGATTATAGCCGAACCCGACCAAGCTGCTTTGTGCCAAGATCCCATTGACGACCGCCAGCAGCACCCAAAACGCAATCACAACACCGGTTACCCAGAACCCACCTTGTCGCGCCAGCGTTTCCGCTTCAACGGGTAGATCGCCTTGAGATTGCTCTCGGATCTGGACTAACGCCTGATCGACGCCCGTCTGCATCAGGGTTTGCAATCCACCCTGATGGACCAGGCCGATCGCGTAGACGAGGCCGAAAGCAACCAGACCCAAACAGGTCAAACCGACCGTGAGCCGACCGGCAGAAGCGGGCTTGGGCGGTGCCAGCGTTAGCGACACGAGAACCAAAGCCGGCACACCGACCAATTCGCCAAAAACGACCGAATTTGCAGCGCCGGCAATCAGGCCGGAACCTACGAATCCTGTCAGGATTGCCGTTCCAACCCCGACCCATCCTGCACCGAACCCTGTCAGGAACACCGGCAGTGACGACATGCAGATAAAGATCGTACCGCCGAGTCCACCACGGGTACCCACCACGATCAACAGAGTCGAAGCAAGACCGGCGATAAGCCCGAACGGTAAGGCCCGTGCGAGCGGCAAGTCAGCGCCGCTCGTTTCCAGAGCGATCTGCCTTACGTAATGATGTAAGGCAGCAAGCCGAGGAAGCGCGCACGCTTGATGGCTTGAGCCAGTTCGCGCTGCTTCTTGGCCGAGACCGCAGTGATCCGCGACGGCACGATTTTACCGCGCTCCGACACGAAACGCTGCAGCAGCTTTACATCTTTATAGTCGATCTTGGGTGCGGTCGGACCCGAGAACGGGCAGGTCTTGTGACGACGGAAGAACGGCCGACGGGTTGCCGCCGGACGTCCGCCGGGGCCACCAGCCGAATCGCCGCGCTCGCCACGATCCCCGCCGCGCTCTGCGCCACGTTCCATGTTACGCATTATTCCATTCCTCCTGCGAGGCTACGACCGTCGCCCCGATCACCACCCGGACGATCACCGCGATCGCCAAAGGCCCGGCGCGGCCGGTCCTCGCGATTGCCTCGTCCCTGCATGACTGCCGACGGACCTTCTTCAAGCTCATCGACGCGCACCGTCAGAAACCGCAAAACGTCTTCGTTGATCTTCATCGTCCGCTCCATTTCCTGCACAGCGGCAGGCAGGGCGTCGATATTCATCAGCGCGTAGTGACCCTTCCGATTCTTTTTGATTCGGTAGGCGAGGTTCTTCAGGCCCCAATATTCCTTTTTCGGAACCTGACCGCCTTGTTCGACGATCAGATTGGCGAAAGTTTCGATCAAACCTTCCGCCTGGGTGCCCGAAATGTCTTGGCGTGCTATAAACACGCACTCATAAAAAGCCATATACCGCGAACCCCTTATGGATGTTGGTGGCTCCGGCTTACCGAACCATTCGGAAAAGCGAAAAGAGCCTCAGCCGAGACGCGCCCGGCAAGGAGTCAAGGTCGCGGAATATACACAAATCCGATGAGGCCGCAAGCGCGCTTGACAGAGGGCCGACCGGCGCATTCATGTGGCGTCCGGTTGTGGGATCTTCCGGAGTAACAGGTTTTGAAGAAGCGTGCGTTGGTATTCCCGGGGCAGGGGTCGCAAGCGGTCGGTATGGGCAGCGATCTTGCCGAAGCGTTCGTGACCGCTCGCGAGGTACAGCAAGAAGCAGATGAGGCGCTTAGCTTTCACCTGTCGCGCCTGGTGGCAGAAGGACCGTCGGACACGCTGACGCTGACCGAGAATGCACAACCAGCCTTGCTCGCCAACAGCATTGCCGTCTTAAGGGTTCTGGAACGGGATGTTGGGTTCGACCTCTCCAGGCAGGCAGCCTTCGTTGCCGGCCATTCCCTCGGTGAATACTCGGCGCTGACCGCCGCGAGAGCCTTTAGCCTTGCCGGGGCTGTGCGCTTGGTTCGTCAGCGCGGTCAGGCAATGCAGAGTGCTACTCCGCCGGGCACGGGTGCGATGGCCGCTTTATTGGGCGTCGAATTTGATGCCGGACAAGCCATCGCGGCCGATGCTGCGGCTGCGACCGGCAAGGTTTGTGCGATAGCCAATGATAATGGTGGGGGACAGCTTGTCGTTTCCGGCGAGAAAGAGGCCGTGGATAAGGCGCTGGTGCTGGCGGCCGAACGGGGTTTCAAGCGGTCGGTGCTGCTTGCCGTCAGTGCGCCGTTCCACTCGCCGTTGATGCAGCCTGCTGCGGATATCATGGCAACCGCCTTGGCAGACGCCGCGATCGACAGCCCCGTCGTGCCTGTCATCGCCAATGTGATCGCCGCGCCGGTCCGCGACGTCGACCAGATCCGTACATTGTTGGTCGAACAGGTGACGGGAATGGTGCGGTGGCGCGAAACGGTACTGTATCTTAAGGAACAGGGTGTAACCGAGATCGTGGAAGTGGGGAACGGTAAGGTCTTGGCCGGCTTGGTTCGACGGATTGATCGCGACATTGCGGTTCGGTCGGTCGGCACGCCGGCCGATATCGAAGCTTTCGCCGCCGCGTTGTAGGAGCTCATTTATGTTCGATTTGACAGGCAAAACTGCGCTTGTGACCGGGGCCACCGGCGGCATTGGCGGCGCGATTGTCCAGGCGCTGCACGCTGCTGGCGCGACCGTAATGTGTGCCGGAACCAGAATCCAGGTACTTGACCGTATTGTGGCCGAACTGGGCGAGCGGGCGCTCGCCGTTGCGATCGATCTCAAAGATCCGTCTGCTGGCGAAACGCTGGTCAAGCGGGCTGAGCAGGATTTGGGCAAGCTTGATATTCTCGTCAACAATGCGGGCTTTACCAAGGACGGGTTAGCGGTCCGCATGAAGGACGAGGATTGGAGCGAGGTTATCGAGGTCAATCTGACCGCCGCGTTTCGTCTGGCCCGCGCCAGCCTAAAGGGCATGATGAAGCGCCGTGACGGCCGGATTATATCGATCAGCTCCGTGGTCGGGGTGTCGGGTAATCCAGGTCAGGTCAACTACGTGACGGCCAAGGCTGGATTGATCGGCATGACCAAGTCACTTGCCCAGGAAGTCGCCTCGCGCGGTATCACCGTTAATTGCGTGGCCCCCGGCTTTATCGAAACGCCGATGACCGATGCGCTGAACGAAGGGCAAAAGGAGCGGATCCTAACGAATATTCCGGCGGGCAGGCTCGGCAGTGGAGCGGAAGTTGCGGCAGCTGTGCTCTATCTCGCCTCTTCAGAGGCAAGCTATGTTACCGGGCAAACGTTGCATGTGAACGGTGGCTTGCTGATGCCGTGATTCCGGTGTTTGCAGGACGTAATGTCGCGGCACGGCTGGCATCGCCGCTTTATCTATGTTATGGCACCGCACCCTTGGGCAGGGTGTGGTCTCTGCGACCAATTATTGCCGTGCCGAATGGGGCAAGAGATACGCCGGGTGGTCCGGCATGGCGTTTGTAAGGGGCCTAAAGAACGGCGCGATCATCACCGCCTGTGTTGCAGTGCTATCAGGTAGATGGTCAAGTCGTTGGAGCTCATCACGTTTAACCGCGTTACATCGATCAAATACTTGTTAAGGATCCAAACATGAGTGACATCGCCGATCGCGTTAAGAAGATTGTTGTTGAGCACCTTGGCGTCGACGAGTCGAAGGTGACCGAGAACGCCAGCTTTATCGATGATCTGGGCGCCGACAGCCTCGACACCGTCGAGTTGGTCATGGCGTTCGAAGAAGAATTTGGCGTCGAAATCCCCGACGAAGCCGCCGAAAAAATCGTTACAGTTAAGGATGCCGTCAGCTTTATCGAGGCCCATAGCTAAGATTGTTCGCTACAGCCGGATAGAGTCATGAGACGTGTTGTTGTTACCGGTGCAGGTCT
>Ga0116226_10001067_pt1 | contig 23821 bp, 7 predicted proteins | sample S1TSphfallax_FD_89692 | JGI IMG/M metagenome (GOLD analysis project Ga0116226, IMG submission 89692) | Host-associated microbial communities from peat moss isolated from Minnesota, USA - S1T2_Fa - Sphagnum fallax MG | ecosystem: Host-associated > Plants > Peat moss > Unclassified | place: USA... | reverse complement strand
CAGGCCGGCAGCTTCAGCCAATCCACGGTCGGTACCGGCCTTGTGGTCACTGCCTCGGACGGTATCAATGGCGCCGCGGCCGGTAACTACAGCCTGACACAGCCGCAAGGGCTGACCGCCAATATCACCCAGAAGGCGCTGACCGTATCGAGCGAGACGGCGGCCAACAAGGTCTATGACGGCACGCAGACGGCGGTGCTCAGTGGTGGCAGCCTCGTCGGCGTGGTCGCTGGCGATACGGTGACCCTGACCCAGGCTGGCAGCTTTAGCCAATCCAGTGTTGGCACCGGCCTCACGGTTACCGCTTCAGATAGCATCGGTGGCGCCGCCTCCAGCAATTATTCGCTGACGCAACCGGGGTCGCTGACCGCCAATATCACCCAGAAGACGCTGACCGTGTCGGGCGAAACGGCGGCCAACAAGACCTATGACGGCACTCAGACGGCAGTGCTCAGCGGCGGCAGCCTGTCCGGCGTGATCGGCTCCGATACCGTCAATCTGACCCAGGCCGGCAACTTCAGCCAATCCGCTGTCGGGACCGGCCTTACGATCACCGCGACCGACAGCATCACTGGCAGCGCGTCTGGCAACTACAGCCTGACGCAACCCTTGGGTCTCACCGCCAATATCACCGCGAAGACCCTGACCGTGTCCGGCGAGACGGCGTCCAACAAGGTCTATGACGGCACCAGTGCGGCAGTGCTCAGCGGTGGCAGCCTGGTGGGCGTGATCAGTGGCGACACGGTGAATTTGACCCAGTCCGGCAGCTTCAGCCAATCCAGTATCGGTACCGGCCTTACCGTGACCATGGGTGACAGCATCAGTGGCGCCGCATCTGGCAACTACAGCCTGACCCAGCCGGCGTCGTTGACCGCGAACATCACCCAGAAGGCACTGACCGTCACCGGCGAAACGGCAGCCAACAAGACCTATGACAGCACGACGACGGCACTGCTCAGCGGCGGCAGCCTGTCTGGCCTGGTCGCCGGCGACGTTGGCGCTGTGAGCCTGACCCAGGCTGGCAGTTTCAGTTCGCCCCATGCCGGCAACGGCATTGCCATCACTGTCAATGACAGCATCAGTGGCAGCGCCTCCGGTAACTATAGCCTGACGCAACCGACGACGCTGACCGCGACTATTTCGGCCGAACCGATCACCGTGACGGCCCAGGTCAACAGCAAGATCTATGACGGGACAAGCGGTTCGGCCGCGGCACCGACTGTAACCGCCGGGACGCTCTATGCGCTTAACGGTGGCACCCTGGCCGAGACCTACGCCAGCGCCAACGCCGGTAGCGGCCTGACCCTGACGCCCACACTGAGCGGTCTCTCCAATCCGACCGATTACAGCATCAGCTATGTCACCAACACGGCCGGCGTGATCACCGCAAAGACTCTGACCGTCAGCGGCGAGACCGCCAATAACAAGACCTATGACGGCACGCCGACCGCCGTTCTCAGTGGCGGTAGCCTGACCGGCGTGCTCGCCGGCGATACGGTGAACTTGACTCAGGCTGGCAGTTTTGCCACCAGCAATGCAGGCACCGGCATCTCGATCACCGTGGCTGATACCATCACCGGCAGCGCGGCCGGCAACTACAGTCTCACTCAGCCTGGGACGCTGACCGCGAATATCACCCAGAAACCACTGACCGTCAGCGGTGAGACGGCGACCAGCAAGACCTATGACAGCACGGTGACGGCGGTGCTCACCGGTGGCAGCCTGTCGGGCCTGATCTCTGGCGACGGTGGCAATGTGAGCCTGACCGAGGCGGGGAGTTTTGCGTCACCCCATGTCGGTACCGGCATCAGTGTCACCGCGACCGACAGCATCACCGGCAGCGCCTCGAACAACTATAGCCTGACGCAGCCAACCGGGCTGACCGCCAATATCACCGTCGAGTCGATCACTGTGACGGCGCAGGCCAACAGCAAGACCTATGATGGGACCGCCCTTTCGGCCACGGCGCCGACAGTGACCACCGGGACTCTCTATGCGCTCAATGGCGGTACATTGGCCCAGACTTACGCCAGCCCTAATGCCGGAACCAACCTGACCCTGACGCCGACGCTGAGCGGTCTCAGCAATGCCAGCGATTACCACATCACCTATGTCACCAACACCGCCGGGGTGATCAGCCAGTTGGCGCTGACGGTCAGCGGCGAGACAGCGAACAACAAGACCTATGACAGCACGAACACAGCGGTGCTCAGTGGCGGTACCCTGGTCGGTGTGCTCAACGGCGACAGCAGCGCCGTGAGCCTGGTCGAGGCTGGCAGCTTTGCCACGCCGCATGTCGGTAACGGCATTGCGGTCACGGCAGCTGACACCCTGAGTGGCAGCGCGTCGGGCAACTACAGCTTGACCCAGACGGCGGGCCTCACCGCCAGCATCACGCCCGAATCGATTACGGTGACGGCCCAAGTCAACAGCAAGACCTATGACGGGACCAACAGTTCCAGCACCGCACCGCTGGTGACAACCGGGACGCTCTATGCGCTCAACACTGCGACGCCCACGCAGACTTATGCCAGCCCCAACGCCGGAACCGGCCTGACCCTGACCCCGACGCTGAGCGGGCTCACCAGTGCCAGCGATTACAGCATCACCTATGTCAACAACACGGCCGGTGTGATTAACCAGAAGACTCTGGTGGTGCTTGGCGAGACGGCGAGCAACAAGACCTATGACGGCACCCAGACGGCGACACTCAACCACGGCACCCTGTCGGGCGTGGTTGGTACCGACACCGTGACCTTGACCGAGGCTGGCAACTTCGCCTCAGCCAATGTCGGTACTGGCATTGCGATTACCGCAGCGGACAGCATCAGTGGCGCTGCGGCCCTAAACTATACGCTGACCCAGCCTTTGGGCCTCACCGCCACCATCACGGCGAAGTCGCTGACCGTCATCGGCGAGACCGCCAGTAACAAGACCTATGATCAGACCACGACGGCGACACTCAGCGGCGGCAGTCTCTCGGGTGTGGTCGGTACCGACACGGTGACTTTGACCGAGGCAGGCAGTTTCGCCACGGCCAATGCCGGCAACGGCATTGCCGTCACCGCCGCTGACACGCTCGGTGGCAGCGCGTCCGGCAACTATACCCTGGCCCAGCCCGCAGGCCTGACCGCGAATATCACCCCGAAGGTGCTAACCGTCAACTTTGAGACGGCGAGCAACAAGACCTATGACGGCACACCGACGGCGACGCTCGTTGGCGGCAGCCTGGCGGGCGTAATCAATGGCGACACGGTGACTCTGACCGAGGCTGGCAGCTTCAGCCAATCTGGGGTTGGTACCGGCCTCGCGGTCACCGCAACGGACAGCCTCGCTGGCGGCTCTGCTGGTAACTACTCGGTGACGCAGCCTTTGGGCCTAACCGCCACGATCACGGCCAAGGCGCTGACCGTCAACGGCGAAACAGCAAATAACAAGACCTATGACACGACGACGACGGCGACGCTGAGCGGCGGCAGCCTGGTTGGCGTGGTCGCCGGCGACAATGTGAGCTTGGTCCAGGCTGGCAGCTTTGCCTCGCCCCATGCCGCTGTCGGCATTGCCGTCACCGCTGCGGACACCATCGGTGGTAGCGATTCAGCCAACTATACGCTGACGCAGCCTTCCGGGCTTACCGCCACCATCACCGCCGAGCCGATCACTGTGACGGCGCAAGTCAACAGCAAGACCTACGATGGCGGCATGACAGCGAGCGCGATACCGATAGTGACGACCGGGACGCTCTATGCGCTCAACGGCGGCACGCTGGCCGAGACTTACACCAGCCAAAACGTCGGGACTAATCTGACTCTGACACCGACGCTGACGGGTCTCAGCAATGCGACCGACTACGCCGTCACCACCGTCAACAACACAGCCGGTGTGATCACCCAGAAGGCATTGACCGTCACCGGCGAGACAGCCAACAACAAGACTTATGACGGCACGCCGGCGGCGGTCCTCAGCGGCGGCAGCCTGGTCGGCGTGGTCGGCAGCGACAATGTGACCTTGACGCAGGCCGGCAGCTTTGCGACGAGCAATGCCGGCACCGGCATTACCATCACCGTTGCTGACGGCCTGGCGGGTGGTGCGGCCGGCAATTATTCGCTGACCCAGCCGGCGACGCTGACCGCCAATATCATCCCGCTGGCGCTGACCGTTAACCACGAGACGGCGAATAACAAGGTCTATGACAGCACGACGACGGCGGTGCTCAGTGGCGGCAGCCTGGTCGGCGTGCTCCCTGTTGACACCAACAATGTGACCTTGAGCGAAGCGGGCAGCTTTGCTTCGCCCCATGCCGGCGCCGGCATTGCGGTCACCGCAGCTGACAGTGTCACCGGCAGCGCCGCGGGGAACTATACGGTCACGCAGCCGACCGGGCTCAGCGCCAGCATCACTGCCGAGCCAATCACGGTGACGGCCCAGGCCAGCAGCAAATCCTATGATGGCGGCACCAGTTCAAGCCTGGCCCCGCAGGTGACAACGGGGACGCTGTATGCGCTCAACGGTGGCACACTGGTGGAAACTTACGGCAGCGCCAACGCCGGAACCGGCCTGACTTTGACTCCGTCGGTGACCGGCCTCGCCAATGCGACCGACTACAACATTACCTATGTCAATAACACCACGGGCGTGATCATCGCAAAGGCACTGACCGTCACCGGCGAGACGGTGACGACCAAGAGCTATGATGGAACGCCGACGGCGACGCTCAGTGGCGGCAGCCTGCAGGGTTTGGTCGGTAGTGACAGCGTAACCTTGACCCAGGCCGGCAGTTTTACCTCGTCGAATGCCGGCACCGGGATTGCCGTCACGGTTGCCGACAGCATAAGTGGCAGCGCCTCGGGTAACTATACGGTGACGCAGCCAACCTTGACCGGGACCATCACCCCGAAGGCGCTGACCGTGACCGGCGAGACGGCGAACAACAAGTCCTATGACGGCACGACGGCGGCGGTGCTCAGCGGTGGCAGCCTGCAGGGTATACTCCCGATCGACACGGGTAATTTGTCGCTGAACGAGGTTGGCAACTTTGCCTCAAGCAATGCCGGCACCAACATTGCGGTCACCGCGGCTGATAGCCTCACGGGCAGCGCCGCCGGCAATTACACGGTGACGCAGCCTTTGGGCCTCTCGGCGACGATCGCTCAGAAGGCGCTGACTGTCTTTGGCGAGGTCGCGGCGAACAAAACCTATGATGGCACGACGGCAGCGACGCTCAGCGGGGGCGTCCTGTCCGGCGTCATTCCCGCCGACCAGAACAATGTGAGCCTGACCGAGGCCGGCGTCTTTGCCTCGCCACACGCCGGGTCCAACATAACGGTGAATGCGGCTGACAGCCTCAGCGGCACGGCGGCCGGGAATTATGCGCTGACGCAGCCGGCAGCGCTGACCGCGAATATCACCCCCGAGTCGATCACGGTAACGGCGCAGGCCGCCAGCAAGACCTATGATGGGTCGACCGGATCGCCCACGGCAGCCCAGGTAACATCGGGGACGCTTTACGCACTCAACGGCGGCTCGCTGACCGAGACATATGCCAGCGCCAACGCCGGAACCGGCCTGACCCTGACACCGACGCTGAGCGGTCTCAGCTACGCCAGCGACTACAACATCACCTATGTCACCAGCACTGCGGGCGTGATCAACCCGAAATCGGTCAACGTCATTGGCCAGACGGCGAATGACAAGACCTATGACGGGACGACGACAGTAACGCTCAGTGGCGGCAGCCTGTCGGGCGTGATCGGTGGCGACTCGGTTTACTTGACCACGGCGGGCAGCTTTGCCTCGCCCAATGCCGGCACGAACGTGGCGGTCTTTGCGTCCGACGGCCTTGGTGGCGGCGCAGCCGGCAACTATACGTTGAACGAGCCGACGCTCAGCGCGACGATCTATCAGAAGAGGCTGACCGTCACCGGCGAAACGGCCAACAACAAGATCTATGACAGCACGACGGCGGCGGTGCTCACTGGCGGTAGTCTGGTCGGCGTGGTCGCGGGCGACACCGGGAATGTCACCTTGAGCGAGGGCGGCAGCTTTGCCACAGCCAATGCCGGCACCGGCATTGCGGTTAGCGCGATCGACACTCTCTCGGGCAGCGCTGCTGGAAATTACAAGCTGACGCAGCCATTGGGGCTCACCGCCAATATCACGGCCGAGCCGATCACGGTGACCGCACAGGCCAACAGCAAGATCTATGATGGGACGACCAATGCGACCGCGGCACCTTTAGTAACCGCGGGCACACTCTACGGGGCCAACAGCCTTACCTTGGCGGAGACCTATGTCAGCGCGAACGCCGGAACTGCGCTGACCTTGATACCGACCCTGACCGGCCTCACCGCTCCGGCCAACTACAGCATCATCTATGTCAACAGCACGGCTGGCGTGATCAGCCCGAAGCCACTGACCGTCACGGGCGAAACGGCGTCTAACAAGACCTATGACGGCACGACAACAGCGACGCTCGGCGGCGGCAGCCTGTCGGGTGTGCTCGCTGGTGACGTGGGCAATGTGACCTTGGCCCAGGCCGGCAACTTTACCTCAAGCAATGCCGGTACCGGAATCGCGATCACCGTTGCGGACAGCCTCAGCGGCAGCGCGTCTGGCAATTATACGGTAACTCAGCCTCTGGGGCTGAGCGCGTCGATAAGCCAAAAGGCGCTCACGGTGCTGGGCGAGTCGGCTTCTAACAAAACCTATGACGGAACCACGACCGCAACGCTCAGTGGCGGCAGCCTGTCAGGGCTCGTGGCTCGCGACACGGGCAATGTGACACTGACGGATGCTGGTAGCTTCACCACGGCCAATGCCGGTGCCAACATTGCAGTCACCACTGCTGACAGCCTCAGCGGCAGCGCGGCTGGTAACTATACACTGACACAGCCAACGCTGAGTGCGACGATCATCCCGAAGGCGCTGACCGTCACGGGCGAGACGGCGAGCAGCAAGACCTATGACAGCACCACGACGGCGACACTCAGTGGCGGCAGCCTATCCGGCGTGGTTGCCGGCGACGCCGGCAATGTGAGCTTGACCGAGGGTGGCAGCTTTGCCTCCCCCCATGTCGGCACGGGTATTGCGATCACCACCGCCGACAGCCTCAGTGGCAGCGCGGCCGGCAACTATACGGTTACGCAGACTTTGGGGCTCTCCGCCAATATCACGCCAGAGGCGATCACGGTGACCGCGCAGCCCAGCAGCAAGGTCTATGATGGGACGATCAACTCGTTCACGGCGCCCCTTGTGACAAATGGTACGCTTTATGCGGCGAATGGCGGCAAACTGGCTGAGACCTACTCCAGCGCCGACATCGGAACCGGCCTGACCCTGACACCGACGCTGACGGGTCTCACCCATGCGGGCGACTACACCATCACCTTTGTCACTAACAGTGCGGGGTCGATCGTCCAGTTCCCAGGCACGGTTTCCGTGGTAAGCCAGAATCCGATCCTACCTTTTGCATCTGATAATTTAAGTGGCGTCGGGGCAACCAATAGCACCTTGAGTTGGGCGTCCTTTACCCTCTTCGCAGACAATAACCCGGCTCGTTCAGTGGCAACATCTCTGCAGCCGATCCCGCAAATAACGGTGTCCGCTCTTGCCGACCTGGCCCCTGCCATATCCCGCCTCTTCTATCTCGACGTTGATCTCACGCCACCTTTGCAACAACTCCTCGGTTATAATTTCCGACTGCATGCGGATTAGCGCTTGGATTAAAACAGGACGTCTATTTTATACCGGCCCGGCCATGCCGATCGCCTGTGCTATCCGAATCCGCTGCCTGGGATGATTCCATCTTCAACAGCGTGCGTATCTTCCGAGCCTCCTGTCATCGAACTCTGACCGATACAGTCCAAGGATGCTGCCATGGGCTGCCTTGTCTGCGAAAGAACCACCATGCCAAAACCCCAAGCCGAGGCCAAAGCTGAGGCTGAACTTGAAGCAGCTGCAAAGGGGGGACCGACGCCCGGCGGCCGGGATGATTTAAAAACCTTGCCCATGGCGGTCGTCCTGAAAAAATTGGGTTCGTCGCCAGAGGGCCTGGCGCAGGGCGAGGCGCAGAAAAGGCTGGAGCAATACGGCCCCAACGAGATCGCTGAGAAGAAAACCAATCTTTTCCTCAAATTCCTCAACTATTTCTGGGGTCCGATCCCCTGGATGATCGAAGCGGCGGTGATCCTGTCGGCAGTGGCGCGACATTGGCCGGATTTTGGCATCATCCTAGTTCTGCTTCTGGCCAACGCCGTGGTTGGATTTTGGGAGGAACGTCAGGCCGGGGACGCGATCGCCGCCCTGAAGGCAAAGCTTGCCGTCACAGCCAGGGTGATGCGGGACAGAAAGTGGGTCACGGTTCCGGCGCGGGAGCTGGTGCCGGGTGACGTCATTCGCTTGCGGCTGGGCAATATCGTGCCGGCAGATGCGCGTTTGCTAAACGGCGACGAGATCTCGGTCGATCAGTCGACGCTCACGGGGGAATCATTGCCGGCCTCGCGGAAGTCAGGCGACGCGGTATTCTCCGGGTCGATCATCCGTCGCGGGGAGATAGACGCGATCGTCTATGCGACGGGCACGAAGACCTATTTTGGCGAGACCGCCGAACTTGTGGAAACGGCGGTTACCGTCAGCCATTTTCAGAAGGCCGTGCTGAAGATCGGCAACTATCTCATCATGCTGGCGGTCGCCCTGGTGTCCGTGATCATCGCGCTCGGGATCTATCGCGGCGACCCGATCCTCACGACATTGCAGTTCGCCCTCGTGTTGACCGTGGCGGCCATCCCAGTGGCGATGCCGACAGTTCTGTCCGTCACTATGGCGGTAGGCGCACGCTTGCTGGCCAAGAAGCAGGCGATCGTGAGCAAGCTCGTCGCCATTGAGGAGCTGGCCGGCGTGGACGTGCTGTGCGCCGACAAGACCGGCACTTTGACTCAGAACAAGCTGACCCTGGGCGATCCGTTCTGCCTCGATGCGATCACGCAAGATGAGATCATACTCGCCGGAGCATTAGCCTCGCGCAGCGAGAACGACGACACTATCGATCTCGCCGTGCTTGGCGGCCTCAAGAACAAGGCGGCGCTGACGCCCTATCAGGTAACACATTTTCAGCCCTTCGATCCCGTCCACAAGCGCACCGAGGCCACCGTCAGGGCCGCTGATGGACGAATATTTAAGGTCACCAAGGGAGCGCCGCAGGTCATCTTGGCGCTTTCGGCCAACCAAGCCGCGGTGAAGCAAGACGTCGACAAGGCGGTCAATGATTTCGCCGCGCGCGGCTATCGCGCGCTCGGTGTGGCGCGGGCGGATGGCGACGGCAAATGGCAGCTACTCGGCGTGCTGCCGCTGTTCGATCCGCCGCGCGAGGATGCCAAGACCACCATCGCGACGGCGCGGCAGATGGGCGTGAAGATCAAGATGGTCACCGGCGACGCGCTGGCGATAGCGAAAGAGACAGCTAAGACATTGGGGATGGGGTCGAACATTCTCAACGGGGCCACCCTCGGCGAGTCAAACGCGAAGGAGTCCGCTGCGGTGGTCACCTCTGTCGAGAATGCCGATGGCTTCGCCCAGGTCTTCCCGGAGCATAAATTCCTCATTGTCGACATGCTGCAGAAGCATGGTCACATTGTGGGTATGACCGGCGACGGTGTGAATGATGCCCCGGCGCTAAAAAAGGCCGATTGCGGCATCGCTGTCTCGGGCGCCACCGATGCTGCACGTGCGGCGGCAGCGATCGTATTGATGACCCCCGGCCTGTCGGTGATCATCGACGCGATCAAAGAAAGCCGCCGAATCTTCCAACGGATGAATAGTTACGCCATCTATCGCATTGCCGAGACATTGCGCGTGTTATTTTTTATGACGCTGGCGATCGTCGTGTTCAATTTCTATCCGCTCACCGCCGTGATGATCGTCATGCTTGCCTTACTGAACGACGCCGCCATCCTGTCGATTGCTTACGACAACGTTCAGTACAGGAATGTTCCGGAAGCCTGGAATATGCGTCAGGTATTGAGCGTCTCCACTGTGTTGGGCGTGTTCGGCGTCATCTCCGCATTTGGACTCTTCTATCTCGGCGAGCGGGTTTTTCATCTAGACCGGGCGCATGTCCAAACGCTCATGTATTTGAAGCTCTCCGTGGCCGGGCATACGACAATTTTCGTGACCCGGACACGCGGCCCATTCTGGTCCATTCGGCCCGCGCGGATCCTGTTGATCGCCGTGTTAGGCACACAAGCGGTTGCCACCTGCGTTGCAATTTTTGGTTTCGGACTGGTGACGCCGCTCAGCTGGAATTGGGCGCTGATGGTGTGGGGCTATGCTCTGGCCTGGGGTCTCGCGAACGATCGCGTAAAGCTGCTGACCTATCGAATTCTCGACCACCTGAAAGCGGAGACCAAGATGGAACCCAAACCTGACGCGAACCCCGAGGCTAAAGCCGAGCCGTCCAAGCCGTTGCCGGACTCGGCATCAGGCCCTAGAGGGCAATAAAGCAGGTTCAATCCTTCTTCAGCTGCTTGCGGATCTGCAGCAATTCCTGGCGTCGGGCGTCGGTGACCTCGGGATAGGCCATTTTCAGGGCGTCAAAGCAGTCGAGCACGATCTGCGAGACGATCAGGCGGGCATTCTCCTTGTCGTCGGCGGGCACCACATACCAGGGCGCCTCAGTGATGCTGGTTGCGCCGAGGCACTCCTCATAGGCATGGCGATAGTCTTTCCAGAAGGAACGTTCCTTGATATCGGCCTGGCTGAATTTCCAGTTCTTCCGGGGGTCATCGATGCGGTCGAGGAAGCGCCGCCGCTGTTCCTCCTTTGAAATATGCAGGAAGAATTTGACGATACGGGTGCCATTGGCGGTGAGGTGCCGTTCCACATCACGGATCGAGCGATAACGGTCATGCCATAGCGTCTTCAAATTGCTGGGCGCGTCGGGCAGCCCCTCGCCGAGCAGGATCTCGCGATGCACCTTCAGGATCAGCACCTCTTCATAATAGGACCGGTTGAAAATACCGATCCGTCCGCGCTCGGGAAGATCGCGGGTCGTCCGCCACAGGAAATCATGCTGTAATTCGATGGCGCTCGGATGCTTGAAGCTGAATACCTGGCAGCCCTGCGGATTTACGCCCGACATGACATGCTGGATCGCGCCGTCCTTGCCGGCGGCGTCCATGGCCTGGAAAATCAGCAGGATGGCATGGCGATTGGAGGCGTAGAGCAGTTCCTGTTGCGCGCTGAGCTTTGCCACATGGTCTGCCAGCATTTCGGCGTAGTCCTTGTCCGACCCATAGACCGGATCTACCAGGGTCGGCCATTGCTTGAGGTCGACCTCCTTGCCCGGGACCACACGAAAATCCTGTGCATGAATCGGCATCGCAATTCCTTTCATAAAATTTTGGCGTAACACACGCCCGGTCCTAATCGGCAGAGCCGGAAATTACCCATCTGCGAATCCGCCAAGCCGCCCGATGGACGGCTCATTGAGTAATTTCCGATACTGCCCGCCGCTGCTGGGCGTCGATAGGTTTGGCTGAACCGATGGCCGAGGACAATTTCGCGTCAGACAGCACCGAAAGTGCGATCTCGCCGGCTCCGCCGCGCCGGATCCGTATCCCCGTCGATGGCGGCCAGCATCGGGTCTGACCGAGATCGCCTTATCACGCTGAACAGAAACAGGAGTCACTCTGATGAGAAAACCATCCGCCCTGATGATTGGTCTGACGATGTCGCTGATGGTGCCGGCCATCTCGATAAGCGCCGCCGATCCGGCAAAGATTAGCGAAAAAGACTTCGGCCTGCTCTCGGCCGACGGCATGAGCGCCTTCGAGGATATCCATATGGCCCGTCTGGCGATCTACGATGGCAACAAGGAAGAGGCGGCTAAATTCGTGCTGGATGCCAAAGAGTCGCTGGCTCGCGCCAAGACCGACGGCGCCGGCTTCCTGAAAGCCGAAGCAGCACTCCATAGGCCCACTGATTTCGCGGTAAAGCAAAATTCTCAGGCAGAGAAGGGCGTCGAACCGGTTGTCTGGATTCCCATCGACAGCCGGATCGACGTCGGCAATAGCTTCGAGCCGACCGCCGAGAATGCCGCCGCCCTGGTCACCGCCAAGAAGACCCTGATGCGAGGCGAGGGGCCCCAGGCCCTGAAGCTGGTCAAATCGGCGGCGCTTGATATCGACTATACCCTCGCCGTGGCTCCCCTTGCCTCCAGTATCAAGGACGTCGATCTGGCGAGCCAGCAGATCGCCAGCGGCGATTATTTCGGCGCGAGCCAGAGTCTCAGACATGCTGAAGCGGCAATAAGGTTCGATGAGGTCGACGATGTCGCCAATGTGAAAAGTGGTCGTGCCAATCACGACGGCAAATGACCCGGCTGCGCGCGAGGGGATGCTATGCCGGCCTGAGCCTCGCCGCACTGCTGCTGCTAGGCGGCTGTGTCGTCGATCCAGGCGGCCCGCCGCCACCCGGCGGGGTCGCTTATGACAGCCCCTATTATTATTCCGAAGATCCTTTCTGGAATGACTGGGGCGGCGGCTATTATGGCGGCTTCTATGGCCGTGGTTTTGGTGGCACCCGACTCTATGGCGGCGGCCGACGCGGCGGTGGATTCCATGGCGGCCGGGGCGGTGGCGGATTCCATGGCGGCGGGGGTGGCCATCATGGAAGGTGACGCGCCTGCTGCGCGTTAAGTGCTGATCCGCGCCTTCATTAATTTGGCCATGGTCGAGAGCGACACGCCCTCTTTCTGCAGTCGGCCAAGCTCCTCGCGGGTGGCCGATACCGCCCCTTTGATTTCATCCTCCGTATGGTCCGCGGAGATGAAAAAACGCAACCTTGCCGACTGCTCCGGCACGCCGGGCGGCACGATCGGAAAGGCGTTGTAGCCGCGCGCCAGCAGTCGTTGCGCCAGCAGCACGGTGCGCAAGCTATCGCCAAGGATCACCGGAGTGACCGCGTAGCCCCAGGAGGTACCGACATCCAGTCCGGCATCCTGCGCCAATTTCAGGAACAGGGCGCCATTGGCCTGCAGCCTTGCCACCCGTTCAGGTTCGCGCCGCATGATGGTGAGCGCGGTCAGCGCCGCCACTGCCGCCGGCGCCGGCAGCCCGACGCTATAAACCATGCCGGGGGCGGCCAGTTTAAGAAATTCGATCAGCGCCCGCTTGCCGGCGACATAGCCGCCACAACTCACCAGGGTCTTGGACAGGGTGCCCAGCCAGATATCGACCCGTTTCGGGTCGACTTCCTGCATCTCGAAAATACCTTTGCCGGTCCGGCCGAGAATTCCCAGGGCATGGGCGTCGTCGACCATCAGCCAGCACTCGAAGCGCTCCTTGATCTCGACCAGGCGGGCTAGGTCGGGCCCGTCGCCATCCATGGAGAAAAGACCTTCGGTGACGATCATAACACGATCAAAACGATCCCGGGTGGCGGCCAGAATCCCCTCCAGCGCTGCCAGATCATTATGGGGGAACAGGCGCCGCGTGGCGCCGCACAGCTGGGCGCCAACCACCACGCAATTATGGATCAGGCTGTCATGCAAAATGAGGTCTTTGGGACCAAGCAACGCCGCGACCACTGAAATGGCGGTCGCATGGCCGCTGACGAAAACCAGCGAATCCTCAGCCTCATAGACCGATGCCAGCGCGCCTTCGAGAGCGCGATGAAAACCCCGCTCGCCGGCGGTGATTCGACTGGCCGAGACGCTGGTGCCCCATTCCAAAGTGGCCGCAGCGACGGAAGCGGTGATTTCGGGATGGCCGTTGAGGCCGAGATAATCATAAGACGCGAAATTGACCACCTTCTGCCCGCCGACCACGCTGCGCGCGCCGGCGCGCGCCTCATGCTGCCGGTAGAAAGGAAAGTCGATCTCCAGCGCATCGGCCAGGGCGCGCTGGGTGCGCAATTGCTGATAGGCCGGCAGGCTCTCGAAGCTCATATCATGGCGGCCGCCGGGCAGCGATGGCGGCATCTGCGGGCGCGACGACGGCTTGTCGCCGCTTTTCCGTATCGTGTCGAGCAGTGCCGATTTCACCGATCGGGTCAGCCGGCCGCGCGTGCTTTCCTCGGTCATAGCAGGGCCGTCACCGCAGCACGGCGACCTTCGATCGCCTCGGTCACCGCCAGCAGGTCGGTCAAACCGATTTCGCCCGGCGCATGCTGACGGAGCATTTCCCGCTCGCGGTCGCCGGGCATCGCGGCCCCGTTGCCGGCTGTATGATCCGCTCCGCTCTCGAGGCCGGCGATCAGGCGCGCCGCCAGATCGGTGACATTGATCCCCGAACTGATGGCGACCACCGGCAATTCGACGCCGAACCGCCCTTCGATACTCATGCGCAATTCCAAACTCATCAAAGAATCCATTCCCAAATCATCGAGCGGGCGGGTCACGTCGATCTCGTCGGCCGACAAGCGCAGAATCCGCGCCACTTCCTGCGCCACCAGGCCGCTTACCGTCGTCCGCGCCTCGATGTCCGATTTGCCCGCAATCAAACTGGCGAGATTGACCGCCTGATCCGGATCGCTACCCTCCACCTTGGTAAACAGCGCGTTGAAAGACGGCGTTGACAGCAATTTCAGCGACTGCAGCGCGGCGCCCGGTCGGAAGCTGGCGCAATAGACCGTGGCCGGGCAGGAGAGGGGATCGGCCAGCAGACCCTCCAACTGGGACAGGGCTTCCTGGGATTTAAGCGCGATGATACCGCTGATCCGTTCCAATTTAGCGGCGACGTCGCTCTCGCGGGCCAGCACGCCGGCGTCGGCGATGGCGCCCCAGGCGATGGCGAGGCCTGGCCGTCCCTCGGCGCGGCGGCGCCGCATCAGCCCTTGCAGGAAGCCATTGGCGGCGACATAGGCGGCTTGACCCGGATTGCCTATCATGGTGGTGGCAGAGGAGAAGGCGACGAAATAATCGAGCGCCAGATCGCGCGTCGCCCGGTCGAGATGGGCCGCGCCCTCGACCTTCGGCGCCAGTACTCGATTGGTCCGGGCCGGTTCAAGCCCGGCGATCAGTCCGTCATCCAGCACCATTGCGGTATGCATGACCCCCGCCAGCCGGCCATGGCGCTCGATCAGTCGGTCGATCAGATCCGCCACCGCGGTCGCGTCGGTGACATCAAGCGCGGTGACGACCAGCTCGACGCCGCGCGCCCGCAAATCGGCGGCGCGCCCTTCGACCGACCCATCGAGATGGCCGCGGCGCGAGGCGATGACGATGGTCCGTGCGCCCTTTTCGGCGAGCCAGGCGACAGTCTCGAAACCAAAGCCGCCGGCGCCGCCGACCACCAGATGGACCCCCGGCCCGGCGGTGAACACCGCGGGCGCGGTGTGGGTCGCCACGGGATGAGCAGCTGGCCGAACGATCAGCTTGCCGACATGGCCGGCTGATTGCATCGATTGGAAGGCTTCGCCCGCCTCGAACCAGTCAAAGGCGCGGTAAGGCAAGGGCGCGAAAGCCCCGCTGGCGAAATGGGTCACCAGATCGCCCATCAGACGGTTGGCCAGCGGCAGATTGGCGGCCAGCAGTTGATCGAGATCGACGCCGAAATAGCTGAGATTGCGGCGGAACGGCCGCAAGCCCATCGCGCTGTTCAGCACATAATCGCGCTTACCGAGCTCGATGAAACGGCCGAACGGCTTCAGGCATTTGATACTGGCCAGCATCGCGTCACCAGCCAGGGAGTTCAGCACCACGTCGACGCCGCCGATCTCCTGCTTGATTTCATCCTTGAAGGCGATGCTGCGTGAATTATAGATCCTTTCGGCGCCCATCACTTTCACCAGCGCCCGTTTGTCGTCCGTGCTGACGGTGGCGGCGACGCGCGCGCCCTTGAGGCGGGCGATCTGCAGGGCGGCCAGGCCGACCCCCCCCGCCGCGCCATGGATCAGCACCCATTCGCCGGGCTGGATCTGCGCCTGATGGACCAGAGCATACCAGGCGGTCAGAAAGGCCACGGGTATGGTGGCCGCCGCTTCCACAGAGAGACCGTCCGGCAAGGCGGTGAACACGCCGGCATCGGCGGTCGTGTGGGTGGCGAAGCTCTGTCGCCCGAAGCCCATCACGGCGTCGCCGACCTGCAGATGGCTGACACCGCTGCCGATGGCGACGACGTGACCCGCGCATTCGAACCCGAACACCGCACCCGCCAGCCCGTCATCCAGAACATCATCGTCGAGCAGGCCGGTGGCCAACATGATATCGCGGAAATTAAGCCCCGAGGCGGTTATCAAAACCTCGATTTCGCCCGGACCGGGCGCACGACGCTCAATTTCCACCCAATCGAACTGGCCGAGCAGACCCTTGCTGCGCATCTCCAGACGCGCGGCTGGCACCGCTCGGTTGCCGGTGCTGTGACCCAGACCCGGCAGGGTGCGGGTGGCCGAGATGCCAGAACGGTCGATCAGGAGTTCGCTCTCGAGGTTCGGCGCCGCCAGCAGGGCGGCAAGTCTCTGTTCCGCGATCACAGGGTCGAGATCCGCCGCAAGATCGACCAGTTTCACCTGGACGGCGGGATATTCATTGATCGCCACCCGGGCAAAGCACCATAGCGCCTCGGCGGTTGGATCGATCGAGCCCGGGCCGGTGCTTTGCAGACCTTGCACCAGGATCCACAGACGGCATTTTCCCGCCTGCACCGTCTGCAGCAGCCGTGCGAGAGCATGGATCCCGCGTGTCAGACCGTCCTCGGCCGCGGTAAAAGCAGGAAACAGGATATCCACGTCATCGTCACTGCCGGCAGCCTCGCTGATTTCGGACCAGACGGTGGCGAAATCCGCATCCGCCGCCACACGCAGCAGGCTTCGTCCATCATTCCTCAGCGCCCGTCCGGCGAGATCGGCCAAGGCGGATCCGGTATCGATCAGCAACACCGGCGCGATTGCCGCCACCGACCCGACTGGCAGCCGGTCGGGTCTCGCCAGCAGCAGCGCGCCGGCCTGATCAGGGAGCGCACAGGTCTCAATGGCGCTGAAGCCGGCTGCCACCAGCAGCCGCTCGCCGTCCTGCGCAGCCTGCATCCGACCGATATGCATCGTTCCGCCGGGGGCGCCGCTAAACCAGTCGGGCTGCCCACCGAGCAGGAGATCGAACAGAATATTGTCGGGGGGCACCAGGGCGCAGAACAGGCCATCCGCCGAGAGCCGCCGGGCCATGGCGCGGCCCAGAGCGGCATCGCCGGCAAAGAGCGGGCCCATGGCGAAGGCCAGGCCGAGGTCGAATTGCGCCGTCGCCGAGGCATTGTCCTCTGCCTCGATCGCGAGAAAAACCACCCCATCGGACGCGCCGCGCCGCGCCGCCGTGTGAGCCAGTTTCTTGCCGTCGGTTCCCACCACCGTAACCAAAAGCCGCTTTCCTGCGACAAAAGGGGCCAGGCAGCGCAGCACGCCAAGACAGCCCGGCTCGGCCACCAGGACGCGCAAGGGTTCCGGCGCGGTTCGCTGCTGTAGCTTTTCACACAGGGTCGCGAGCGTCGCCATCAGCGGGGCGAAGAGGATCGATTGGCTCTCGAATTGCTGCAGTAGCGCCGGACGCAACTCAGCGGGTCGGGAGTCCCGCAGGGACTGGGCGGCCAGCACGATCTCGGCGCTGGCCTCGGCATATTCCTCGGCAAAAGCGGCCAGAATATCAGCAGGCGCGGGCAAGCCGCTCTCGGCCTGCAGAGACCAGCCCTGTTCCGTCCGGGACGCCAATCCCGCATCCTGCAGGTGATAGAGGAGCGAGGTCGACGAACCCTCACCCGTGACGCCGCCACCCGCTTCATTCTTCAGGCGGTCGAAGGCAAGCGAGCGGCCAAAGGCTTCCAGCAGCAGCCACGAGTCGGGCCGGCCCTCCGGCAAGGAGTCGCTCAACAGGGCGATGGCCGCCGATGGGTCGCGCACCAGCGCGGCATGGCGCTCCAACCGAATCCGGTCCTGGTGAAAAAAGAAATTGCTTTGCTTGCGGCGATCGAGCGTCACGGCGCGGAACAGGCCACCGGTCAGTGCGGCGACCGGCTGGTCGTCCTGATCATAGAGATCGACCGAGATCGACAGGGACTGGTCGGTTTCGCGATCGACCACCACATGGGCCCGCACCGGAATGCCGCCATCCTGATCGACGCGCAAATTGGCGAAGCGCACCGGAAGATAGGCATAGCGTTCGTCCTCGCGTGCCTTGATATTTTCGAACATGGCATGGAAGGCTGCGTCGAGCGCGATCGGGTGCAGAATGAACGGTCGGTCGGCGGTTGTAGGGTCGGTCTCGATCGGCGACAGCGCGACTTCGATGACCGTCTCGGAGCGCTCGGCGCTCAGCACCCGACGGAAGGACGGGCCGTAATCGACCCCCGCCTGACGGGCGCTGGCATAGATCTGCTCGGCGCTGATATGGTGCGGCAGGGCTTGGCGGGTGACAAATTCCTTTGGTTGTGAGGCGATTGCGGTGACGCGTCCGCGCGCGCAGAGCGTCCATTCATCGTCGCCGAGACGCGGGCGGCTCCAGATTTCGACGATATGGGTGTCGCCGCTCAGGCGGACCGATAGTTCGCGCATGCCGTCCTCGCGGAGCGGCAGCCACTGCAGAAGATCGAAATCCTCAAGTCCAACCGCACCCTCGGGGAAGATCTCGCGTGCGACGGCCAAAGCCATTTCGGCAAACGCCGCGCCGGGCATGACGATCTCGTTATCGATGCGGTGATCGGCCAGAAACGGCAGTATAGTCGCGTCAATCAAAGTCCGCCATTCGGGCGTCCCATCGGTCAGCCGCGCTCCGATCAGCGGATGGCGCGGCAAAGCACCGTAAATATCGAGCGCTTCGGACGTTTGCTTCTGGCGATAGGCCTTGCGCTGCCAGGCATAGGCTGGCAAAGCACAGCGGGCCGACGGCGGTCCGCCGAACAGGCTGCGGCGGTCATGGCGGCAGCCGAGCGCGATGGCGCCGGCGGCAATCACCGCCAGCGGATCGCCGGTAAAATCCGCCTCTTCCTTCTCGACCAGACTGGCCATGGTGGCGGCGGTGAAGCCGCCTTCCCGCAGGGAGTCATTGATATTGGCGGCCAGGATCGGCCGCGGACCGATTTCAATGAACAGCCCGGCGCCCTGCTGTCCGGCGCGGTTGATAGCGGCGCTGAACAGAACCGGTTGGCGCACATTCCGCCACCAATAATCGCCATCGAGCCTGGCGCCGCCCATCACATCGCCGCTGACCGTCGAGATGAACGGGATCATCGTCGCCTGCGGCGTGAAATCCCGCAGCGAGGCCAGGAGCGGATCACGCAAGGGCTCTAAAATGGCCGAATGGAAGGGATAGGCAAGGTCGAGTACCCGAACCGCGATCCTGCGTTTGCGGGCGAATTGCGAGAAGCCGCGAATCTGTTCCTCGGGGCCTGACAAAGTGACCGAGGTTGGGCTGTTGATGGCCGCGATCTCGATGCCGAACATGCCGCTTCCGGCGATCAGGGTCTGCGCCTCGCCGGGGGACAGGCTTGCCACAGCCATGGTGCCGAGACCCTGTACGCCTTCCTGATGCTCACTGCGGTGATAAATCACATGGATGGCGTCTTTCAGGCTCAGAGCGCCCGCGGCCTCGGCGGCGGCGACTTCGCCGACGGAATGGCCAAGCACCATGTCGGGTCGCAAACCCCACGCCTTCAGGCCGGCACCGAGGGAAGATTGCAGAGCGAACAGCAGAGGCTGCGCCACGCGGGTCAGTTTCAGCCGCTCGGAGAGAGCTGGATCCTGCAGCGCCTCGGTCAGGGACCAGCCCGACAGCTTGGCGAACAGGGCATCTATCTTAAGGAATTGGGTGCGGAAAGCCTCATTCCGGGCAAGCGCCAAACGGCCCATCCCGGGCCACTGGCAGCCATTACCGGAAAAAACAAAGCAAATCTTGGGCGGCGCGGAGGGCGCCAAGCCAGACAGAATCCCCGGGCTGCCGCTCGCCCCGCCGCTTTCGGCGAAATGGCGCAAAGCAGCTGTGGGCGCGGTCGCGCCACCGATCGGCATTGCCAGCCGGAACGGCGACAGATCGCGCTGCCAGGCGACCGCGGCGGCCAGGTCTTCGAGCTTTTGTCCGGCCTCGAGCAAATCGGCAAAGTGACCGGCGGTCGCACCGAGCGCCGGCTTTGAATGGGCGGAAAGCACAAAAATCTGCGGCTGGACCGTGCTGTCGGGCCCCGCCTGGCGCTGCTCCGACGGCTCGGCTTGACGGATCACCACATGGGCATTGGTGCCGCCGAAGCCGAAGGAAGAGATGCCGGCGAGCCAGGTTCCGGAGGCCGGCAGAGGCGTCATGCGGGTCGCGGGCGCCAGATTCAGACTCGCGAAATCGATGTCGGGATTGATCTCGTCGAGATGAAGAGTCGGCGGCAGCACGCGATGTTCGAGGGCAAGGATCGCCTTATACATGCCGGCCAGACCCGAAGCCGGCTCGAGATGGCCGATATTTGATTTGACCGATCCGATCGGCAAAGGCGCGTCGCGCATTTGTCCAAGGGCTTCGCCGATGGCCGCCGCCTCGGCCGGATCGCCGACCTTGGTCCCGGTGCCATGCGCCTCGACGAAGGCCAGCCGGTTGGCGTCGATGGTGGGCACCCCGCCATTCTGTGGCGCGCCATAGAGGCGATGCAAAAGCGCGCGCTGGCCTTCCATCGACGGCAGCGAGATACCCGATGTCTTGCCATCGGAATTGATGCCGGACGCCAAAGCCACGGCGCGCACCCGGTAGCCCTCCTCCAGGGCTGTTGGCAGACGCGACAGCACCATGGCGACGGCTCCCTCGGCACGGACATAACCGTCGCCCGCCGCCGAAAAAGGTCGGCACAGTCCGGTCGGCGAAAGCATGGAGGCGCGCGCGAAGCCGATGAAGGAGGTCGGCGAGAGAAGCAAATTGACGCCGGCGACGATGGCCATGTCGATCCGGCCCGCTGCGATGGCGGCCTGGGCCTCGGCGAAGGCGACCAAGGAGGATGAACAGGCCGTATCGACCGTAAAGCTCGGACCCTGCAGGTCATAAATATAGGAGATACGGTTGGACAGCACCGACAAGGTGTTGCCAGTCATGAAATGACTCTCGATCGACGCTGGATCGGTGGTGTGCAGATTGCCGTAATCGAGACTGGAGGCGCCGACATAGACGCCGACATTGCGGCCGGCGATGGCGCTCGGCGGAATCCCGGCATCCTCGAGCGCGCTCCAGACGACCTCCAGCAGAAGGCGTTGCTGCGGATCCATCTCCGACGCCTCGCGCGGCGAAATACCGAACACGCTGGGATCAAAATCAAACGGATGATCAAGATAGCCGCCGGCGAATGTATAGCTGAATCCCGGTTCGCTCATGCGCGGATGATGATAACGCGAGGCGCTCCAACGCCCCGCAGGCAAGGCGCCGACACTGCAACGACCCTCTGTCAACAGGGACCAGAATTCTGTTTCCGTGTTCGCTCCGGGCAGCCGCGCGGCGATCCCGTTGATGGCCACATGCGAAAACCCGACAGGGGGGTGGCCCATAGAAGATGACATCAAACCGCCTTTTTACTGCCGCGCCTGTTGGTATGTAACTTCCTGTAACAGACTGTGCTCTGACTTGGCACGGAAAATTTCGCCCGCAGACGATTATCCACCGCGCCACGACCGGACCGGCCGGGGCGCCTCTGGATATGGTCGGCTTTTACCGACGATACCCGTTTATCCGGGTGGGAGATGGTGGTATCCACCTTGTGATATTAGACTTTGTTGGCAAGAAGTCCAGGTAACCGAGCAGGTCGAGGGGGAATTCATGGGATTGAGGACCAGTCTGTTGTGCGCCCTGGCGGCAAGTCTGTTGATCGCTTTGGTCGGCAATCCTGCCTGCGCTGGACAGGAGCAGCCTGCCAAAGCCACGGTTTCCGGGGATATTCCGGGAAATTTTGCGCCGGCCAAAAATATTTTCGATTTTGAAAAGCGCGAAGTGATGATCCCCATGCGCGACGGCGCCAAACTGTTCACAGTGATCATCATTCCCAAGGCCGTCAGTCATGCGCCGATGATCCTCGATCGTACGCCTTATAGCGCCGCCAAATTCGTCACCCGCGCCGCCAGTCCACACGCCGCTCTGGCGTTGCCCAACTCCTATGGCGAGCTGGCCGAGGCCGGCTATATCATCGTCGCTCAGGACGTCCGGGGAAAATATAAATCGGAGGGCGATTATGTGATGAACCGCCCGCTGATCGGGCCGCTCAACCCGACATCGGTCGATCACGCCACCGACGCCTATGACACCATCGATTGGCTGACGAAGAATGTCCCCCAATCCAATGGCAAGGTCGCCACCATGGGAACCAGCTATGACGGCTTCACCGTCTTGATGAGCCTGATCAATCCACATCCCGCTCTGAAGGCCGCAGTGCCTTTCAATCCGATGGTCGATACCTGGTCGGGCGATGACTGGTTCCACAATGGCGCCTTTCGCCAGACCTATGCCGATTACATCTATGAACAGACTGCCGACAAAAGCTCCGGCGAGCCCTGGACGCCGCTGCGCTACGATGCCTATGAAACATGGCTTTCGGCCGGCTCGGCCGGCGCCTTCGGAGCCGCGTTCGGCATGGATCAGCTGCCCTTCTGGCAAAGGCTGATCCGTCATCCGGCTTACGATGCCTTCTGGCAGGGTCAGGCGGTCGACAAGATCCTGGCCGGTCAGCCGCTGAAAGTACCGACCCTGTTCGTGCATAGCCAATGGGACCAGGAGGACATCTATGGCGCCCCCGCCGCCTATGCGGCGATAGAGGCCAAAGATAGCGTCAATGACATGAATTTCCTGGTCATCGGGCCCTGGCGCCATGGCGGCGGCAATGGTGACGGATCGAGCCTGGGCGCGATCAAATTCGATGGCGATACCGGATTATGGTTTCGCCGGCATGTTCTGCTGCCCTTCCTCGACGCCCATCTGAAGGACGGCGCTCCGGCGGCCGCTATCGCGCCGGTGACCGCCTATGAGACGGGCGCCAATCAATGGCGCAGCTATTCCTCCTGGCCGCAATCCTGTGCCGAGGGATGCCCGTTCGCGTCGCAAAAGCTCTATCTCGCGTCACGTGGTGGGCTTTCCTTCGACCCTCCGAGGGCCGGCGGCACCGCTTTCGACGAGTATATTTCCGACCCGCAAAAGCCGGTGACCTATCGTCCGCGTCCGATCCGACCGACCTATGCCGAGGATTCCACCTGGCGGCGCTGGCTGGTCGATGATCAGCGCTTCGCCGGCGACCGCTCGGATGTTTTGGTCTATCAGAGCGCTGTGCTGACCGCGCCCTTGCGCATCGCCGGCCAGCCGATCGCCCATCTGGCCGCCGCGACCAGCGGCACCGACGCCGATTGGGTCGTCAAGCTGATCGATGTCTATCCCGACGAAGTGCCAGGACAGGTCGAAATGGGCGGTTATGAGTTGCCGATCGCCATGGACATCCTGCGCGGCCGCTATCGCGACGATCCCTCCCATCCCACGCCGATTCCAGCCGACAAGGTAATCAATTATACGCTCAAACTGCCCAATGCCGATCACGTCTTCCTGCCCGGGCACCGCGTCATGGTGCAGATCCAGTCGAGCTGGTTCCCGCTCTATGATCGCAATCCGCAGAGCTTTGTCGAGACTATTTTCCTGGCTAAGCCGGGTGATTATGTGAAAGCGCGCCAGCGCGTCTATCACGCGCCGGGAGCCGCCAGTTATATCGATCTGCCGGTGGCGCCTTAGAGCGCGATGACATTAGATTGACGCGAATCCGCGTCAATCTAATGTCTGAATCGCCCTCTAAATCATTGAATGAGAGACTGATTCAGCTAATAGATTTAATCGCGGAGCGATTCAATCTAT
>Ga0116226_10001066_pt1 | contig 23833 bp, 24 predicted proteins | sample S1TSphfallax_FD_89692 | JGI IMG/M metagenome (GOLD analysis project Ga0116226, IMG submission 89692) | Host-associated microbial communities from peat moss isolated from Minnesota, USA - S1T2_Fa - Sphagnum fallax MG | ecosystem: Host-associated > Plants > Peat moss > Unclassified | place: USA... | reverse complement strand
GATCTCCTGGACTGCATGAGACGTGGCGGTCTCCTGCCGTGCCGGCAGGACGCCGCATCGACCGCCGCCGGTGGCGCGCGGGTCAGCTCAATGCGCTGGGTCTGGGAGGATCGAGTTCGGGACGGGATGAACGGGTCGCCAAGGGTGCCGAGCGGATCGGCTTGAGGCGCCCAGCGAAAGCGGCGGGACGAACCGGACTTCCTTCGAACGGCGTGCTCAGCGATGCCGGGCAGTTAAGGCAGCTGCAACAGCATTCCGCATGGCGATGATGGTCCTGGTCGTGATGGTGATGGATCGCGCAGGGCTCCGCCTGCGACAGGACAGGGGCGGCAAAGGCACGCGCCTGGCCGCCGGCGACCAACAGAGCCGCGACGATCAGCATCCATTTGAACCAAGATGACCGCACGATGATTTGGCGCTTTCTAGCCGGATAAGAGCAAAACCTATCAGTCCCAGGGCGTCCTGACTACAGCATCGATTCGGTCCTGCGGGCGATCTCGTGGCGGCTCGATGCAAAAGGAGAAAAGGAGGGCTATGCAAGGTCAAGAGCCGAGTATAATAGGGCGCTGTGCAGCAAATGGAAGCTCGCTGTGACCAAATTGTGGTTCAAGGAACTGGCTGAGAATCTGCGCGAAAAGTGTAGGACTAACGGGCTCGGATCAGTTAAGATTTACTTGCTGTGGGGGCGTATATTTAGCGGGACTAAGGTGACCCCAAATGTCGATTGCTCTCAGAAATTTCCAGGGGATTCACACGCCTATTCAGCGTCTCCAAGAAGATAGCAACCTGCGCATGCTCCTGGTGATCTGCGGGCTGATCACACTCCCTTCCCTGGTGCTGGCCATCTTTCTGACCGGCTGGGTCCAGTATGTGTTCGCCGTCGTCGTCGCCATCAATGTCGCCGTACCGGTGTTGGCTTTTCTCGCTTCCCTCAATCCGCCGCAGCAAAGTCCCGAACAGGACGACGCGCCGCAGACCATGGTCGAGGACCCGGAACATCCCCATGCCGAGCAGGTGCCGGTCGCGAAGGTTTCCGACAAGGTTTGACACCCCGACCGGTGTCGGCCGCCGCGCCGTGGACGCGGCGGCCGATCCATCTAAGTATTCTCCGAGTCTGCCGCCCTTCCCCGTGGGCCAGATATTCTTATCTATTCAACCCGATTAGGAAATTGCCCCATGCCTTTGTTACATCTGGTCCTCGTGCTCATCGTCGTCGGCGTCCTGCTATGGGTGGTCAACACCTATATTCCGATGGATTCCAAGATCAAAAGCATCCTCAACGCCGTGGTGGTGATCTGTGTGATCGTCTGGCTGCTGCAGGTGTTCGGGGTGTTGGGAGCGCTGAGCGGATTCCGGGTCGGCAATCCCTGACGCCCGACGCGCTGGGCGTGAGGGCCATCTCAGTGCACCGTGCAGGGGGTCCAATTGTCCACATCGTCCCAGCGCATTTCCTGGGGACGAAACTCGGTCGCGTATCTGTTGAAGCTGCCGACGATCTTGAGCTCGACGCGGTTCTCGTTGCGGCCTTCGAGATAGGCGACATATTTGGCATGGTAGATTCCGGTCTTCGAACAGACCATGTCGCCGATGCCGGCCCCGGCGATCGCCTGTTTGCTGTTCTCGGCAGCCAGCGCCGCCTGTTCCGCCGCCTGCATCTGCCGTTCGAAGGCCTCGGTCTCGTGCGAGGCCCGGTTCTGTTCGTCGGCCTGCTCGGCGATCAAGCGCTGATAGTCGGGATCCGTGCCGGCGCGGATCGCGCCCAGCCTCTGCGGCACGCCCGGCGCGGTGAGCACGGCAAGCGCCCAATCCTCCCAGCCGGGCGTGTTGCGCAAACTCAATGCCGTGGTGATGTCCTGCGCGTTCGGGTGATAGCCCCGCAAGATCAGCAGCCTGGTCATCTCCAGCCCGCTTTTGCTGGGCGGCAGATTGGATTGGCCGGCGCGGGCATGAAGATTGAGATCGGCGCCATTGTCGATCAGCGTCTGCATCGCGGCCAGATCGTTCAGTTGCGCGGCCAGCCCGAGCGCCGAAATCAACCGCTCGGGCCGGGACGCCCAGCCGGTGCCGACAAACTCGGTCTTGAATTCGGCGAAAGGGGCGACGTAGTTCGGCGAGGCGCCGGCCTGAAGGGCGGCGGCGACGGCCTGCTGGTCGTGGCGCCAGATGGCGCGCATCAGGCGGGTGTTGGGCGAGCTGGAATCGGGCAGTGGAAACGCGCTGCCGTCTGCCGTCGTGGACGGCGGTTCGGTGGACAGAACGGGCGCCATTGGCACCCCGGTCAACGCGACCAGCAGAAGGGCCGCCTGGATCTTAGCGGTCAGAGCCATCGACGACCTAACGGGGCATACATGTTTTCCGACCCTTATTTAGCAGCGAAAGGCAATGGGAACCAAGCATGGCCGCACTATAAAATATGCTTGCAGCCGGCGCGTGCTATTTGATACTCGGAAGCGCTGTTCCCGGATATGATAGACCTCAATTTGCGCGCGCGGTGAGTGACGCTCCTAATGGATTTTCGGACTATGAACAAGGAACGGGCCGAGTTGGCGCGCCTGATCGTGAGTACCCTTAACCTGGATTTTGATTTGGCGGCAGTGTCCTCGGATACGCCTCTCTATGGTGAAGGATTGGGCTTGGATTCGATCGATATACTTGAAGTCGCGCTGGCCATCGCTCAGAAATACAATGTCACGCTGCATGCGGACGACGAGAACAACCAGGAAATATTCAAGTCGATCGGCACGCTGAGCGATTACATCCAGAAACATAAGCCGTAAATGGACGACACCGTGCCAGGACCGGTCGCGCGGCCATGAATGCCGAGAGGCTGCTTCCGTTTCTGCGGCATGACCGGTCGTCGGTGATCTGTCTCGCCGGACAGCCGGTCACGGCGGCTCAATTGCTGTCCGATGCCGCGGCCCTGGCGCACCGTCTCCCCGAGCGGCCCTATATCGTCAATCTTTGTGCGGACCGCTATCACTTCACCGTGGCTTTTCTGGCCGCGATGCAGCGGCGGCAAATCACCTTGCTTCCGTCCAGCGACGCCGCGGCGCCTCTGATGGCGCTGGCGGCAGACTATCCGGACCTTTATTTCCTGCGGGACGAACCGCTTGCGGGACTGCCTGAGGACCGGGTCTTGCTCTATCCGCGCGCTCTCGAGGCGCTGCGCGTCGACGCTGTTCCGGCCTTTCCCGAGCAGATGCAGGCCGCGATATTTTTCACCTCGGGATCGACGGGCACGCCCACGGCCAATCCGCGCAGTTGGGGGGCCCTGGTCAATAGCGCGCGCGCCGCCGGTCAGGCGCTAGGGCTTGCCAGCCTGCAAGGCGCGCATATCCTGGGAACCGTGCCGCATCAGCACAGCTATGGCATCGAGTCGATTATTCTGCTGGCCCTTCAGCACGGCTTGGTTTTCCACGGCGCACGCTCATTGCTGCCGGCGGATATCGCGACCGAATTGGCCAGCCTGCCGCAACCCCGACTCCTGGTCACCACCCCGATCCATCTGCGCGCTCTTGTCGACTATGACGGCCAATTCTCTCCGGTCGACCGTATCATTTGCGCGACGGCTCCCCTGACGCCTGAGCTCGCACGCAAGGCAGAGGCGCGATTGGGCAGCAAGCTCCATGAGATCTACGGTTGTTCGGAGGTTGGCCAGATCGCGATGAGGCGGACCAGCCAGGAGCAGGAATGGACCTGCCTTTCCGGCATCGCCTTGGAGGGACGGGACGGCGATGTGTGGGCTTTTGGCCCATCGGCCGCCCGCGCAGCACCCCTCAATGATGTCATCCTGTTGCTCGGACCTGATCGCTTTTTGTTGCAGGGCCGCAAATCCGATATCGTCAATATCGCCGGAAAGCGGAGTTCGCTCTCCTATCTGAACCACCACTTGAACGCGATTCCCGGGGTGGAGGATGGCGTTTTCCTGTTCCCGGACGATGCCGGCGACTTTGCCCGCCTGACAGCCTATGTGGTTGCGCCCACTTTGACTGCGCAACAGATATTGAGCGCTTTGCGCGTCCATTTGGACTCCGCTTTCCTGCCCAGGCCGATATATTTCGTCGACGCGCTGCCGCGCACGCCACTTGGCAAGATCACGGCGGAAAGTTTGGCGAGTCTGCGATGACCGGAGGCTGCTGGTCCTTGGCCGATTTTTGCTTTGCGCCCGATCATCCGACCGCGGCCGGGCATTTTCCCGACAATCCGATCATTCCGGGGGCACTCCTGCTCGACCACGTTCTGCGTGCCGTCGCGCCAAACGGGACGGGCGAGGTCCGCGCGGCGAAGTTCCATCATCCGGCAAGGCCCGGCGATCGCATCGAGATTCGCTGGCGGATCCTCGACAGCGGCGATACGGCGTTCGACTGTCGCGTGGCCTGCGGAGGAGCGACCCTATTGTCCGGTTCGCTGGCGGGCTAGCATGACAGACCGCACCGGACCGAGCCTCAATAGCCAACCGGAGTGGCTGCGGCGAAAAGAACGCGGATCGGTTTTCGCCATCCGCGCGGCGGTGGCGCTTTCCCTGGCGCTCGGCCGTCGTTTTGCCCGGCTCTTGCTGCCGATCGGCTGTCTTTATTTCCTGGCGTTCGCGCCCACCGCCCGCCGAGCGTCCGCCCGCTATCTGACGCGCGCCCTGAGCCGTCCGGCGACTCTGGTCGATGTCTTTCGCCATTTTCATGCCTTCGCCTCGTGCGTTCTCGACCGCGCCTTTTTTCTGGTGAACAGAATCGACGACCTCGACATCCGCATATTCGGCGAGGCCGAGTTGCTGAACGTCCTTTCGGCGGACTCGGGGTGCATTCTGCTGGGCGCGCATCTCGGCAGTTTCGAGGCGCTGCGCTCAGTCGGCCGCAATCGGTCGCACCTCAGCGTCAATATGATGATGTTCGAAGAGAATGCCCAAAAGATCACCGCCGTCTTAAAGGCGATCAACCCGCGACTGGCTCAGGATGTGATCGCCTTGGGCAAGCCGGGGTCGTTTATCGCGGTGCAGCAATGCCTGGAACGCGGCGAACTGGTCGGCATCCTTGCCGACCGCAGCCTGTCCGATGAGCGCCGGGCCCGCCATGACTTTCTGGGCGCACCGGCTGGTTTCCCGATCAGTCCGTTTCGCGTCATGGCGATCCTCAGAAAGCCGGTCGTGCTGATGGTCGGTCTCTATCGTGGCGGCAATCGTTACGACGTCCATTTCGAACTCTTCTCGGCACCCGGTGCCGTCCCTCAGCGAGCCGACGCTGACGATATCGATCAAGCGATCGGGCGCTATGCCGCGCGGCTCGATCATTATTGCCGAATAGCCCCCTATAACTGGTTCAATTTCTATGACATCTGGCAATGATTTGAGGCGGTTGGCTGCTATCGCCGCCCTCGTCGCGATGGCGATGATCCCCACCCAATCGCCGGCCGACACAGCGGACCAGACCCCTTCGGTCTGGACCGTGGAGTCTTTGATGGCCGGTCTGCACCAGGTCAAATCGGCCTCTGCGCACTTCGTCGAGCGCAAGGAAATCGCGATGCTGACGCGGGTGCTGGAATCGACCGGAACGCTGAGCTATGTCGCGCCGGATCACCTGCAGAAGATTACCCTGACGCCCGCGCCTGAGACCTTCACGCTGGACGGCGAGATGCTGAGCGGGGTCCAAGCCAATGGCGATCACTACACGGTGTCGCTGAGCGACCGCCCCGAGGTCGCCTCGCTGGTGGAGGCCGTCCGCTCGACCCTGGCCGGCGATTTAGCGACGCTGCGCCGGTACTATTGGATCGACTGCAAGGGAAACCGCGACGATTGGGAACTCGACCTGACCCCGAAAAATAGCCGCGTGCGCGACAAGCTCGATGGCATTCGGATCAAGGGGGCGGAATTGGCGCTCAAGACGATCGATATCGACGAGCGGGATGGCGACCATTCGCGGATGACCATCATTGCGGATCGTCCATGAGTGCGGGCAAGGATAAGATAGCGCTGATCGTCTGGGCGCTGGGGCTGGCAGCCTGTATCGCGATCATTGTGCGGACGCCCTTCACGACCGACATGTCCGCGTTCCTGCCCACGACGCCCGAACCGGCCCAGCAGATGCTGGTCCAGCAATTGCGCGATGGCGTCGCTTCCAGGCTGATTCTGATCGGCTTGCAGGATGGCTCTGACGTCGCGCGCCGCGAGATCAGCCGTCGGATGGCTGGAGAGCTGAGACGTTTCGATGGATTCGTCCTGGTGGATAATGGCGATGACACCATCGGCAAGGCGGATCAGGACTATGTCTGGCAAAATCGCTATCTGCTCAATCCCGACGTGACCGCCGAGCGTTTCTCCGGCGACGGTCTGCGCCACGCGCTGGAGCAGGATTTGCAGCTGCTGTCATCGGGACTGGAGCCCTTGCTCAAGGACAGTCTGGCGCGCGATCCCACCGGCGAGGCAATCGGGCTGGTTCGCTTGCTGGCCGGCGATATGGCGCGCCCTATCCGCGACGGCGTATGGGTCTCGCCCGATCAACGGCGAACGCTGCTGCTGGCGCAGACCCGCGCGCCCGGCTTCGATCTCGATGCGCAGGAACGCGCCCTCGACGCCGTGCGCGGCAGTTTCGACGCCGCGCGCAAATCGGTCGAAGGCGGCGACGATGTCCATATGGTCGCGACGGGTCCCGGTCTGTTCGGGGTCAAGACGCGGGCGCGCATGAAGCATGATGTGACGCTCTATTCGGCCATCGCCAGTGCCGCCATTGTCGGCCTGTTGCTGCTCGCCTATCGCTCGCTTCTCGTGCTTGGCCTGACCCTGGTCCCCGTCATTTCGGGCGCATTGGCGGGGCTGGCGGCTGTCAGCCTGCGCTTTGGCTTCGTTCATGGCATCACCGTCGGTTTCGGCGTGACCCTGATCGGCGAAGCCGTCGATTATGCCATCTATCTGTTCGCGCAAACGAAAGAGGGGGGCGGCGCGCAGACGACGATCCGCCATATCTGGCCGACTTTGCGCCTTGGCGTGCTGGTGTCGATCTGCGGATTCGCCGCGATGCTGTTCTCCAGTTTCATCGGCTTCGTCCAATTGGGCATTTTTACCATCGTGGGATTGGGCGTGGCGGTGTGCGTGACGCGTTTCGTGCTTCCCTTCCTGGTGACGGCGCGATTTTCCGGAACGCGACACTTGGCCTTTGCCCCCGCCTTGCGCCGCCTGGTCGGGCAGGCGCCCCGCCATAGGCGCGTGCTGATCGCGGTTGTGATCGCAGCCGCTTTGTCGATCGGGTGGCGAAGCACCAGCTTGTGGCAGGAGGATTTGACCAGCATGAGCCCGATTTCCGCGGATGATCAAAGGATCGACCGGGAATTGCGCAGCGCCACCGGCGCCCCCGATGTCCGCTACATGGTCGTCGCGACGGCGCCGGACATGGAAACGGTGCTGCGCGCCGCCGAGCAGAGCTCCGTCGCCCTGACAGACCTCGTGACGCGCCATGCTCTGTCGGGATTCGAGTCCCCCGATCGGTATCTGCCAAGCCAGCAGACCCAGGCGGCACGCCGCGCGGCCTTGCCCGATCCTGCGACGCTGCGGACCAACCTGTCCGAGGCGGCCGCCGGGTTGCCGTTTCGGCCGCACCAATTCGGCCCGTTCCTGGACGATGTGGAGCGCGCGCGGGGAGCGCCGTTTCTGACCAGGGACTCCGTCGATGGTCCGGCCCTGTCGCTGAAGCTGGGGTCTCTGCTGGTTCGCCAGCCCGCCTTGTGGGGGGCGATCATGCCGCTTCGCGATGTCGCCGACCCCCAGGCGATAGCCGCCGGTCTCACCAAAAGCACAGAAGCGCAGATCGCCCTGCTGGATCTGAAGTCGGAATCCAACCGGCTGCTTACGCGATATCGCATTGAGGCGCAGACATTGGCCTTGTTCGGCGTCCTGGTGATCGCGGGCCTGCTGTTGGTGAATTTCAGGTCCCTGTCACAAGCGCTGTCCGTGCTGGCACCCTTGGGCGCGGCGGTGGTGATCACGATCGCGTTGCTGCTCTTGGGCGGCCATCGTCTTTCGATCTTCAATCTGTTCGGTCTGTTGCTGGTGGTCGCGGTCGGCTCGAACTATTGCCTGTTTTTCCAGCGTGGACTGAGCGCCGGGGAGGATGGCGAGCGGCTGGTGAGTTCGTTGCTCTTGGCCAATATCTGCACGGTCCTGGGCTTCGGCGTCTTGTCCCTGTCGGGCATTCCCGTCCTGTTTGGCATCGGCAGTACGGTGGCCATCGGCACCGCGCTCAGCCTGATCGCAGGCGCCGTCCTGATGGCGCGCCCGTCGCCGGCCGCGCTCGCGTGATTACCATCGAGGATTTTTGCGCCACGACGGGCGCCGAGCGGACATTGCTGGTGCTGTTGCCGGGCGCCTATATGAAGGCCGATGATTTTGTGACGCACGATTTCATCGGTGCCGTCCGGCGGCGCTCAGGGCCGGTTGACATCGTCGCGGTCGAAACGGGTATGGACAGCTATCTCGATAACGATATCGTCGAGCGCCTCTATGACGAAATCATCGCACCTGCCATCGCAGCGGGGACCAAGGCGATCTGGCTCGCGGGGATATCGCTGGGGGCCCTGGGCGCCTTGCTGTGCGCCCGGCGCCATGCGCCACTCATCACCGGGCTGCTTTTGCTGTCCCCCTTTATCGGGTCGCGCGGCCTCATCGCCGAGATCGAACAGGCCGGTGGCATCCGACGCTGGACACCCAAAGAAGATGAAATGCCGATGATCGAACATGACCTGTTCCGTTGGCTGCACTCTTATGATCCTGGCGGACCAGATTGGCCGCATATCCAGCTGGCTTATGGCCGCGATGACCGGTTCGCCGCGGCGCACAGGCTTCTTGCGGATCTGCTGCCGACCGATCGCGTTATCGTCGGCGAGGGTGGTCATGATTGGCCGACCTGGGTCGTCTTGTGGGGCCGGATCTTGGATGCCACGCCGTTCCTTGCGGCGCCTCGTCAGGGAGGCGCGTCGTGATCCGATCCCTGACGATCGTCGCCCTTCTGTCGCTCGCCGGCTGCGCCACGCCTAATGCGATCATCCAGCCGCCACCGACGACCGCCGGCGACGAGGCGCAATATGACGCGCTGTTTCCCTATTACGCCGAAATCTGCGCGCTGTCGCAATTGGGCAAGAAGCCGGGGTTCGGCGCCGAGCTGTCGAGCGGGATCGGCGGCCATGCGGTCTTGTATCTGCATCGTGTGTGCCGCAAATCCAGCGAGACCTACCCGGTTCTGGAGATATGCGACGGCGCGCCGGACAGCGCCGGGGACGGTGTCGGGCTCAGCGTCAATGCGCATTATGCGGGCGCCAGCTGGGTGGCGGTCGAAGGGCGGAAATTCTTCTTCGACGGCAATCTGGAACCGGGCCAGCCGCTCACCAGACAAGGCTATGAGGCGCTTCAGAAGCAGGCCGAGGCGAAGAAAATCTACGACGATGTCGATTTTCACGACGAGGTCTATAGCTCTGTTCCGGCAGATATGACGCCTGATCAGGCGAAATATGAGGTTTCCGTCGCGACCGACTATGCGATCGCCTTCGGCCGCAACCGCTATTGCGGGCGGATTCCGCTCGGGCGCCCGCAGATGCTGCGGATCATCGATTATCTGAACGAGCTCAATCGTCCCTACAAGGATCGCAGCAAGGTCTTCGACTGGAACCTGTTCAACCACAATTGTTCCCACATCAATCATAACGCCCTGGCCAGCGCCGACCTCTGGCAACCCTGGCCGATGGACCGATCGCTGCTGGTGTCGCTGTTCGATTTTCCGGTGCCCAAGAACGAGTTCGTCAATGTGATGCGGCGAACCAACGACCTGCCGATCGACGATATCGAGGCGCTCTATGACGACCCGGCGGCGCGCGCCCTGCTGATGGAGTATGGACGATTGCCGACCGAACCCGGCGCGATCGCCGACCTCGGATCCATCGCGTCACCGAACGACGTCTATGACACGCAATCGAGGATCATTTTCTATGACGATCCGATCACCGGGCGCTACCAACATTGGTTCGATAGGATCATGAGCGATCCGCGTTATTTCCGCATTCGCGACAATCTGGCCTATTTTGACGCGCTCTACCGCAAAATCGAAGACGGAAAGCGGCCAGTGGAGTTGTATTTGCACAAGCGCCACATCACTGACAACAGAGAAGCCGAGGCCTTTCGGATGTTTTATCGTAAGTATTACGACTATATTGCCGATCAGGTCCGCGCAGTGGCGCACGACAATGCCATTCTGAATGGAAAAAATAGTTAGATGCCGGAGTTGAGTTTTTCGTGAATCGCCTCGTTCTCAGTCATTTCAGTCTTGTCTCCTGTCTCGGAGTCGGGCGGGCAGAGACCCTGTCGGCTTTGCAAAGCGGGCGAAGCGGCCTCAAGCCCTGCGATTTCGAGACGGTTTCGATCCCGACCTATATCGGCGCGGTCGATGACATCGACGAGGCAGCGCTCGACGGCCCGCTGGCAGACTATGAGTGTCGAAACAACCGCCTGGCCAGACTCGCCTTGGTGCAGGATGGTTTTGCTGACGCGGTCGCCGCGGCCCGAGTCCGGTATGGCGCGCACCGGATCGGAGTGTTCGCCGGCACCAGCACGGCGGGGATCTTGGAAACCGAGATTGCCTTCCGGCACCGTGACCGTGAAACCGGACGGCTGCCTGCCGATTTTCGCTACCGCGAGCGGCAGAACACCTATTCGGTTGCCGATTTCGTCCAGCAGTTTCTTGGGCTCGAAGGGCCGGCGGTGACGGTCTCTGCCGCCTGCGCTTCCACGGCAATGGCCTTCGGCAATGCCGCGCGGATGATTGAGCTGGGTCTGTGCGACGCCGCGATCGTCGGGGGTGCCGACAGTCTTTGTCTCACCACCCTCTACGGATTTCACTCCCTGCAATTGACCTCCGAGCAACCCTGCCGCCCGTTCGACGCGGCGCGTGACGGGATTTCGATCGGCGAGGCTGCCGGTTTCGTCTTGCTGGAACGCGAGGCCGTGGCGGCGGAAGACGATGCGGCGATCCATTTCCTCGGCTATGGCGAGAGCAGCGATGCCTATCATATGTCGAGCCCTCATCCAGAGGGTCGGGGAGCCCGGTTGGCCATGGAAAAAGCCTTGAATTCGGCCAGGCTGAAACCCGCTGACATCGATTACGTCAATCTGCATGGGACGGCGACCAAGGTCGGCGACGCGGCCGAAGATGTGGCGATCTCCGCCGTGTTCGGCACGGCGACGCCCTGCAGTTCGACCAAGGGCATGACCGGCCATACGCTGGGCGCTTGCGGCATCATCGAGGCGGCAATCGCCGCGCTCTGTCTGCGCAACGGCTTGATCCCGCCCAGCCCGACCACCCGCGCGATCGACCCGAAAGCGCAGTCGAATTATCTGCGTGATGGCGCGGTTCGCCCGCTCAAACGCGTCATGAGCAATTCCTTCGGCTTCGGCGGCAGCAATTGCAGTCTCGTCTTCGGTCGCGCGTGATGAAGCTTTATGTCGATGGTATCGGACTTCTGGCGCCTGGCCTGGCCGGCTGGGCCGACAGCCAGGCAATGTTGACGGGACGCACTGCCTATTGTCCCGCCGAGGTCAGCCTGACACCGAGCCCGCTGCTGCCCGCGGCGGAACGACGGCGGATGCCCGCGACCGTCAAGCTGGCCCTGGCGGTCGGTCATGAGGCGCTTCCCGCCGGCAGGGCGAGCCAGACCCGCACGATCTTCACATCCTCGGGTGGAGATGGCCAAACGATCGCAGCCATTCTGGAAACGCTGGCGACCGACCAGCGCGAGGTGTCGCCGACTCGCTTCCACAATTCCGTCCACAACGCGCCGGCGGGATATTGGGGCATTGCAACCCAGTCGCGGGAGCCGTCGACCAGCCTATGCGCCCATGATTTCAGCTTCGCCGCCGGTCTGCTCGAGGCCTTCGCTCAGGCATTGACCGACGACGAGCCCGTTCTTCTGATCGCCTATGATGCTCCCTATCCCGGCCCGTTGGGCGCGGCGCGGCCGATTGCCGACCTATGCGGCATCGCCTTGCTGGTCTCGCCCCGCCGGAGCGATTTGAGCGTCTCGGCAATCAGCCTCGCCCTGACCTGCAGCGACAAGCCGGACACAGCCATGGACGAGCCCGCCCTGGACCGATTGAGAACCGGCATTCCTTCCGCACGCGGATTGCCTCTTCTCGCCGCTCTGGCTCGGCAGGTGCCATCGTCGGTCATTCTTCGCGCCATGGGCGGCACGGTTCTGGAGATCGATGTCGTCCCGTTGGACCTGGACCCGTCATGATCGATCATGCGGCGATTGCGTCCCTGATCCCCCATGCGGGGAGCATGTGCCTGCTCGACCGCGTCCTGGCGTGGGACGCTCAATCGATTCGGTGCGTGGCGTCTTCTCATCGAAACGCCGACAACCCCCTGCGGGTCGATGGCCGGTTGGGGGCCGCGTGCAGCGTCGAATATGCCGCTCAGGCGATGGCGGTTCATGGTGGCCTCACGGGCGTGATCACCGAGCGGCCGCGCCTCGGCTATCTGGCCAGCGTGAGGCCCTTGAAACTCTATCGGCACTTTCTCGACGACCTCGAGTCTGACCTGTCGATCGAGGCCGCGATGTTGGCCGGGCAGCAGACGCTGTGTCTCTATGGTTTTTGCATCAGCAGCGGGGATATCAAGGTTGCGGAAGGGCGCGCCACCGTCCTGTTGGCGCCGGGGGAGGAATGATGAAGAGAGCGCTCGTCACGGGGGGTAGCGGCCTTATCGGCGCGGCCATCTGTCGGAAATTGGCGGCCGAGGGGATTCACGTTTTCGTGCATGCGAATTCTGGTCTTGGGCGCGCCGAAGCGATCGCCGAGGAGATCACCGCACAGGGTGGTTCCGCGCACCCCGTGGCCTTCGACGTAACCGATGCCGATGCGACGGCGGCCGTCCTGGCGCAAGTGACGGCGGGGGGCGTGATTCAGATCATCGTCAACAATGCCGGCGTTCATAGCGATGCCGTCATGGCGGGCATGCGACGCACTCAGTGGTCGCATGTTCTGGATGTCACCTTGAATGGATTCTTCAACGTCACCCAGCCGCTGCTCCTGCCGATGATCGGGACGCGCTGGGGCCGGATCGTCAATATCTCGTCCGTATCGGGCGTCGCCGGCAATCGCGGCCAGGTGAATTATTCCGCGGCCAAGAGCGGACTGCATGGCGCGACCAAATCCCTGTCGCAGGAAGTGGCCAGCCGCGGCATCACGGTCAATGCGATCGCGCCCGGGATCATCGCCTCACCGATGACCGCCCCCGTTTTCGACAAGCAGACGATCGATCGGCTGGTACCGATGAAACGGGCGGGCACGCCCGAAGAGGTGGCCGAGTTGGCGGCATTCCTGGCCTCGGAGCGCGCTGCCTATATTTCCGGCCAGATCATCTCGATCAATGGCGGAATGATCTGAGCCGGTGGGCCAAAAGTGACGGCAGACGGCCGACGCACTCGAACACCAGCCGCGTATGCATCCAGGACAGCAGAATATTGTCGCGCAGATAGCGGAAATGGGAAACGCCGCCCTGTTCGGCACTGTGATAGCGGACCGGCGCCGGGAGATTGATCGCCCGAAAGCCGCTCCAACACAGGCGAACAGCGGCCTCCGCATCGAAATCGAACCGTCGCATCCACCGGCTGTCCTCCATGATGCGGCACAAGGCGTCAACCGGATAGACGCGAAAACCGAACAATGAATCGAAGGTGCCGGCTCCGAGCGTTTCGAGGCTCGTGCACCAGTTGGACAGCTTGCGCCCGATCACCCGGATGCGGGGGGCGCTGCTGTCGAAAACAGGCAGGCCGAGGATCAGCGCGTCGGGGTTGGCGCGCGACTTGGCGATGAAACTGGGGATCAGCGGGGCCGGATGCTGGCCATCGGCGTCCATCGTCAAGGCATGGGTGAACCCTTCGATACGCGCCTGTTTGAGGCCATGCAGGAGGGCGGCGCCCTTTCCCTGATTTTCCGGCAGGACAAAAACCCGCAAATCCGGATCGTCCGCCGCCAGCGCGTTCAGCCTCGCGGCGCTGTCGTCCGTGCTGCCGTCGATAACGACCCAGACGGGTGCCCAATATTGGCGCGCCGACCGCACCGTCTCGATCAGCTTGGGCCCGCTATTATAACTTGGGATCAGAACCAGATGCGTTGGCCGGTCCACCGAGATGCCGTCCGGTTCGCCCCGCGCAGCTTTGGCAAGCTGCCCGGGGATAAGGTGGCGCGAGATATCGACATTCATCGGGCGGGCGGGGTCAGGGAAGGAGAGGGCGGGCGACCTGGCAGGCCGGTGATCTTACCCATCAGCGTCTTGGCGTAATAGAGACCTTTGAACAGGATCAGCCGATACCGGATCGGTGAATTGGAGGCGGTATCGCCCGCCAGAAGCGACAGAACGGCCTCTTTCATCCGCAAGACATTGCGGGGGCCCATGAACAGGCTGCGAATGGCCGGGCTGGTGATGCGGTAGATGAACCAGGAAAAACGATCCAGCCCCTCGCGCACCTCTGCCTCGTAGCGCTTCAAGGCTTGTTTGGCCAGAGCGGGTTGATCGAGGCATGTCACGACGGCGTCCGCGCCCTTGAACGCGCTGCTCATCGCCAAATGGACGCCGGTGGAAAACACCGGATCGATGAAGGAAGACGAATCGCCGACCATGATATAGCGCTCACCGATCATGCTCTGCGACTGATAGGAGTAGTTTCCAGTCGCCATCGCGTCACCGATCAGGGTCGCAGTGCGCAGGCGGTCGGCAAGCGCGGGACAGCTTGCGATCAGCTTGTGAAAGAATGTGGTGACGTCGTCGCCATTCCTGTTTTTGATCTTTTCCGGCCGGCAGACGGCGCCGATGCTGGTCGTTCCATCCGCCAGCGGGATAAGCCAGAACCAGCCGCCAGCGAACCAGAAAATGCTGATATTGCCTTCCTCCCGACCTTTCAGTCGCTCCGCGCCGCTGAAATGGCCATAGATCGCAGCGCTTTCATGCCGACGATTGCGTTGCTTCAGGCCGAGCTTGGACGCCAAAAAGGTATCGCGGCCGGTGGCATCGACAAGAAAGCGGGCCTGCCAGCGCCGACGGGTTCCATCATCCGCCGTTGCGCTCGCGACAACGCCTCCCTCGGGGGGAAACTCGACATCCTCCACCCGCACGCCCTGATGCACCTCGGCGCCGCGCGCTTGTGCGTTCTCGATCAGGATATGGTCGAACTCCGATCGCCGCACCTGATAGGAATAGTCCATGTCCTTGTGCCAGCCCTCGCCGAATTCCAGCAGGCTGCTCTTGTCGTGATCGGGCGACACGAACTCGATGCCATATTTCGGCATTCCGATCCTCTCGACCGCTTCACGAACGCCGAGGCGGTCTAACAGAGGCAGGCTGAAGGGAAGCAGGGATTCGCCGATATGGAAGCGGGGATGCCTGTCCTTATCGAGCAGAATAACGCTCTTGCCACGCTGCGCCAGCAGAGCGGCGATGGTCGAGCCGGCCGGCCCGCCACCGATGACGAGAACATCGGAAATTGCCGACTGTTCGGCAGATGAGTCAAAAGACAATGGCACCCTCAATCGTCACGCCGGTCGGTTTCGGCTTGGTTCTGCTGTCCCGGAAGCGAAGTTCGCATCATTTGTATCACGGACTCTCGAACTTCGCTTCCGATCAGGACACTCGCTTTATCAATCATCTCGTTTGGCTTGAAGAGTCTGAGGTTCCTAAAATCGCCAGGATCAAAGTGATAGGACCTTCAGACTCGCCACATTGGCGCAAATGTTTGCCCCGATGAGAGGCGTCTGCTATTCGGTACTGTACACGATCCATGGCGCTCGGAAGACTCTTTACCCTGAAGCGTCCATTGCCTCTTATCTCTCCAGTGATCATGTCCAGTCCCTTCTCCGTACAGTATCTCACGCCCGCAGAATTTTCGGCGCTGGCTTGCAAGGATCGGGTGCCGCTTCTCGGGGTGATCGGCTATGGCGCGCCGCGCCCGGACTTTCTTCCCGCCGCATGCCCCTTCGTCCAGGCCGATCTTGCGCCGCTGGGCGGGCGATCCATCTTCGAGGTCTGGACCGCAGACTCATCGACCATTCGCTACGACGAGAGCGGCCCGATCCGCAGCGCGAGGAGCGAAGACATCGTCTTCGGCATGACCCAGCTCGACCAAATAGACGGGATGCCCCTCCAGAACGCTGTTGCGCAGGCCTATCGCGCCATCTTCGATTCCCTGACGGCAGCCGGCTTCGAGGCACCCATCCGCTTCTGGAATTACCTGCCGAAGATTACCGATGACGAAAACGGAATGGAGCGTTATCGGCGGTTCAATATCGGGAGAAGCGACGCCTTCACTGACCGCCTGCGCTTGGCGGTTCCGCCGGTGGCAAGTGCGGTGGGCGGGCAGAGCGGCGCGCCGATCATCTATTTTCTGGCGGCGAAGAAGCCGGCCACGCCGATCGAAAATCCCCGGCAGGTCAGCGCCTACCATTATCCGCCGGCTTATGGCCCGAGCAGTCCCAAATTTTCGCGCGCCTCGGTTTTCCTGTCTGGCGAAACCCGCACCTTGCTTGTCTCGGGCACCGCGAGCATTGTCGGCCATCAAAGCCTGCATCCAAACGACCCCGAGGCCCAGCTCGCTGAGACGCTTGAAAATATCGCTGCGCTGATCAGCGAGGCGGGGCCCGGCGATTTCATGCCGAGACAGGCGCACTGGGTTTTGAAAGCCTATCTCCGCGATCCGGCTTATCTCGACATCGTACAAGCGGGGATCGACAGGATGTTCGGGCCGCAAGCCAGGCGACTATATCTTCACGCCCATATCTGCCGGCCCGAATTGCTGCTGGAGATCGAGGCGATCTGCCCGTCGCTCAGTTGTTAGAGCCATCGTGGAACTGATGATAGAGCTGGGCATATATAGTTTCCGCCACTTTTCCCAGCAGCGGGATCGGAACCGCGTGCGAGTCGAAAGCGAGCATGGATAGGCTGACGCCCGGCAGCTCACTGAGTGACTGCGTGGTCGGATTGTCGGCGAAGTCCGCCTGAAGGAGTTTTGCGGCCCGGTCCTGGTCCGAGTTGGACGCCATCCTGTACAGGCTGATCGCCAGCACCTGCCGCCGTCCCTCGGGTCCGGTCCGGGTAAAGATCGCCGCGCCCGAGCGCCAATCCGCGAACATCTGCGACAGCTCGTCGATGCCGGGGCGAATATAGTGCGTCATAGCGTTGCCGGTAAAAATCGCATGACCGATAATGGCGAGCTGAGCCCGCAGATCGGAATTGTACTGCATCGACCTCTCCAGATAGGGGGCCTGAAAGTGGACGAGGCGGTGGGACGAGGTCAAGCCGCACGTGCGCTGGGCTTCGGCTCCCGCTTAATTGACGCCGGCGGCCTTCAGCGTGACGATTCGGCTCGGTGTCAGGTCGGTGACGCCTTGGCGCTTGAGCATGGCGACGAAGTCAGGCGTCACCCCGACCGATCGGGCTGTCATGAAATCCGAGACGCGTTCGGTATCGAAGCCGGCCGAGCGCATCCGCCGGACATAGTCCGCGGTCACGCCGACTGATTTCAGCGCGGCTAGATCATTCGCCTTGATTGGCAGGCCGGCATTGGCGAAGCCGGTGGCGTCTTCGGGCCGCACGCCGGCGGAATGCAGGCTGACCATCTGGCTGGCGGTCAGGGGAAAGCCGGTCTTGCGCCACTCGGCTGCTTCTTGCGCGGTCACGCCGACGCTTTTCAGCGCGATCAGCTCGCTGGAGGACAGATTGGCATAGCCGGAACTGGCCAGCCCATCGATATAGGATGAGCCAGCCGGACTGACGGGCGGTACCGATACCGACACCGACTCGGCGGACACCGCGACGGCGACGCCGGAAGTCTCGTTTTCGGCCTCAGGCGCTGTCGTCTCCACCCCGGAAGGTGTTGCTGCGCGGGGCGGGCTGGCCATCGCCTCGAGCGCACCGCCGCCCAGCATCAGTCCGATCAGGGCGACCGCCACGGCCGCAAGATGGAAGGGCCGATTTGGCCGTTGCTCCTGGCCGAGCAGCCGCTTGACCCGGTTCTTCAGGACACCGCCGGTCGCCGCCATCGCCAGGGGCGGGACGGCGCGTTCGGCTTCCAGCAGGGTCAGCGCCATGGCATAGCCGAAAGTATCGCCGGCGATTCCGACCGCGATATCGTCGCAGCAATGCTCGCGCTCGATGCGGATGCGATGGCTGACCCACCAGACCGCCGGGTGATAGAACAGCAGGGTCTCGACCAGGATCTGGAACAGATTGGCGAAGGCATCGAGCCGGCGGATATGCGCCAGCTCGTGCAGGATGACGGAATCGAGCTGTTGAGGCGACAGGGTGGTCAGGGTGGAGAGCGGGATCAGCACGACCGGCCTCAGCCAGCCGACCACCATCGGAACGGCGAGGAAAGCCGATTGGGCGAACTGTACGCTCTTCGACACGCCGACACGACGGATCAGGCTACGGCAGCGCAAGGACAGGTCGCCGGACAAGGGCTCGGCGCCGCGGCGGACCCGTTCCAGCCAGACCCAGCCGCCCAGCCACCGCGCGCTCAGCGCCATGACGCCGGCCAGCCAGGCATAGACCAGCCATGACACCGAGACAGGCAGTCCGTTCGGCGCTGCGGCGGCCGGATCTGCGGTAGCGGCAAGGCCCGACGGGAGGAGGGCGGCCTGCACAGACGGCAGCAGGACCTCGGGGCGCGACAGCAGCCATGCCGTCGCGAGGGGAGCGGCCAGCATTGCCATCAGCCCGCCCATCAGCCAGCGATAGCGGCCGGCCGCGGTGCGGCATCCGGCCAGGCAGCCCTGCAGCAGCAAGGCGATCACGAGGCCTTGCCAGAGGAAATGGATCAGGCTCCAGCCAATGATCTGGGTCGTCTCGCCGCTCATTCGGGGCTCCCTTCGTGATCGGCGAGGATCTTCCGGATCTCGTCGAGTTCTTCCTTGGAGGTCTTGCGCCCCGACAGGGCATGCATCACCAACTGGCTGGCCGAGCCGGCAAAGGCGCGGTCGAGCAGGTCGCCGACCAGCTGTCGCTTGGTCTTGGCCGCCGGCTGCACCGCCTCATAGACATGCGCGCGCTCGCTTTCGTCGCGCCGGACCGAGCCTTTGACGGTCATGATCTGCAGGGTTTTCAGAACGCCGGTATAGCCGATCGGACGCGACTCGCTGAGGCGTTCGTACACTTGGCGCACGGTGGACGGGCCCAGCTCCCACAGGATGCGCAGGATATCGAGCTCGGTCGGGGATGGCTTGCCAGGTGCTTCATTCATCATGACGCGAAGGCTACTACGAAGCTGTTCGTAGAGTCAACGAACAGCTTCGTAGTTTAGGCAGGGCGCCGCGGCCGTCAGGTCAGGACCAGCCAGGCCGCATGGGCGCCGCTCTGGCCGACAAAGCCATTGGTGGCGTTGGAGATGGCCTCGGTGGAGTCGGCGAAGCCGATCAGCACATGCTCGCGGGTTTGGCCGGCGCTGAGCTCTCCCATCCACGTGGCGTAGCCGCCCGCATCGGGCGCGCGGTCGAGGACGTTGGCATAGAGCTGGGTGACGAATTGGGCGTTGCTCAGGCTGCCATATTTGGTTTGGAACTCTGCCGAGTTGGTGAAGCCGCCGGCGATCGACAAGGTCCCGTTATAGTTGCCCGACACGTCTGACAGCACATAAGCACCCATGGCCTGTTCGGATGCCGGCAATGCATTTGCCAACGTGATCCAGCTCAGCAAGCCGGCCGGGTCGGGGGACCGGCCAAGCGCGCCCTGATAGAGCAGTGCGACGTCTTCGGCCAAGGAGTGATTGGCAGTGACCGTCAGCGTGCGGTCGGAAAACTGCAGCGCCATCGCATCGCTGATCGCCGTGGTGCCGCTGCTGCCCGCCACATCCACCACGCCGCCTCCGGGCGCGCTCAGCGTGTATTGGCTGGCGGTACCGCTGAATACCACCACGGTGGCCAGGTTGGACGGACCCTGGATGGCTTGGCTGGCGCCCGACGCGGTGACGTCGAGCACCGACTCGGATTGGATGATCGACAGCGCGCCGTGATCGGCTGCAAGCTGGCTGGCGGTGACGGTCAGCGCGGGGATGCCTGAGTCCGTCAGGATGATCGAGGAGAGGTCGCCTTTCGCGGCCAATCCAGCCAATCCGTCGAGTGAGGCCAGCACATTCTGCGCCGAATCGGCCACCACCTGTCCCGCCGTCGCGCTGCTGATCGCCTGGGCGGCGGTCACGGCGGGCAGATCGGTCACGGAAAGCGTCTGCCAATCGCCCCAATAGCTGCCGTTGAAGCCGCGTACCTCCAGCGTATCGCTGCCGCCGCTGGTCCCGCCAACCAGTGAGATCGCGCCCAGGGAACCGACGGTGATCGCGGTGGCGGCGGATTGGGCGGTTTCCAGCGTGCCGCCGACCAGGAAGTGATTGCCGGTGGCGGAATCATAGACCTGATAGGACACCACCGATTTACCGGCCGGATCGGACGCGGTGAACAGGCTGGACAGCGCGAGCCGGCTGTCGTCGGCAAGCGTCACTGGGGTCGCCTCGGCCGTGACGATCGGCGTATCAAGACGGTAAACCTCGATCGAGGCCGGGACCGCGCCGCCGCCGGCTATGAAATACTGGTTCAACGTCTCGTCGAGCGAGTGGGGCGGCTGGATGATGATGTCGCTCGACGATCCGTCATTCGCGCTGTTGGTGCCGGTCGCCTCATTGTCGACCACCAGGGCGCTGGCGCCGCTGCCGGAAACGACGGTGAACATTTGCCCTGCACTCTCAGAGGTGTTCTGCCAGGCGATATTGACGATGTCGCCCGGACGGATCATCGCCTCGACGGCGGCGATGCTCGGATTGGCTTGGGTGCGGCCATCATAGGCGACGATCCATTCGCCATTGGGCTGGGCCAGGACCGGGTTCTGATTGGAGGAGATCAAAGCCAGAGCCGTGAACGGCAAGGAGGAACCGGCGAGGCCGGCGATTACATTGCCGAGAACTTGGCATCCGTAAATGTTCCACACCTTTCCGACGAAACTGTCGGCGATGGCGCTGATTTCATTCGGGGTGGCTTGTCCCGCCGTGGCTCCAGGAAATGGATTGACGAAGGATGTCTGGGTGACGACGGACAGGTCGCCAAGATCCGTCAGATTGCTGTAATTGAAGCTGGTGCCGCTATTGAACGAGAAGACGCTCAGCAATTCCGCGTGATCGTTCCCGGTCGGCGCGACATAGACCAGATTGTTCAGGCTACCCAGGGTTGGGTTTACATACTGACCGATACTCGAATCATACTGAAACAATTCGTAGGTAAAATTTTTCAGCTGGTCGGTGCTGGCGCTGACCTGGGATGTCTTGCCATTGCCAGAGAAATAGCCTAACCCGCCTGGATTGCTTTGGGTGTAATTGTCGTCATCGAGAATGGCGATACCGATGGTCGAGGGCAGGCCGCTGCCAAACGTCATGAGCGATGACAGAGAAAATTGTTGTCCGGGCTGCGCGATGACCGACCCACTCGTTTGCGTGACACTCATAACCTGACCTGCCTCCCTCAATGGATCCTTGTTCAGACCATTGAGGAAAAGTCCGGTGGGAAAAGCGTCCGATCCTACAGGCTCGTACCAATGCAGCGCTGTTTTCGAAACAGGCTCGGCGTTTGACCGGTGTGTTTCTTGAAGGCGGCGTTGAAGGTCGATTTGGAATTGAAGCCAACTTCATAGGCGATGTCCAAGATCGTTCCGTCTTCCCCGGTCTCCAGCAGCCGCTTCGCCTCGTCGATGCGATGGCCATTGATATAGTCGAAGAAGTTGAGGCCCAGCGTCTGGTTGAGCGCCTGGCTGATCACATTGGGTTTCGTCCCCACTTTGGCGGCCAGCATCGGCAGGGTCAGGCCGGCTTCGCGATAGAGCGAGTCCGCGAGCACGGCATGGTCGAGCTTGATCAGGATGCGATTGGCCTCCTGGGCCGACTGGCGGGATTTGCGGTATTTGTCGATCGGCGCGGTCAGGGCGTTCAGGACTTCCTCGGGCGATCTGGAAAAGACTTTGCCATGCGTGAGGCTGCCAAAGGAGATGGCGTAAAGCGCCAGTGTGGCGAGGATGTGGGTGATCAGACGCGCCCAAGGCTGGTCGCCGAGAAGGAAATACAGAATATGGATCGCAACGTGCAGAAGGAGAAAGGCGGCCAGACCGACCAGCAAGAGCCGCAGCCAGGCGATCTGCGGGCGGCTCCCCCGGCGGGTCAGACGGATCGCGGTGACCAGGTAGTAGGTGCCCTGCAGCGGCATTATCAGGAAAATGCCATGGATAAGCTTCGTGGCGAGTGCCTGTGAGTCCAGCGCCACGGCAATGGCGAACAGGAGGCAGCCGGCGATACAGAGCACGCCATGCCGAATGTCTCGCAAGCTGAAGCGCCAGGAAGGTCCCGAGGTCAGCCCAACGACATGCAGATAGGCGAAGGGCGGAATGAACAGCAGGGGCAGATGCGAGGCGGCCCAGAAATACTCTGTCCGCAGAGGGTCGTCGACCCAATAGCGGAAGATTGGCTCCCATTGGGCACAGGCAAATGCCAGGCTGGCGATCGCCAGCGCGAGATTGGCGTGGCTGCGCCGGGCTGGCTGGGCGATCAGGACGAGGCCCAGAAACAGGCTTTGCAACGTCATCATCGCCGACGTGGCGGCGCACAGGGAATCGATCAGGGACGGGGACACTCTGTGCGTCTGCTCATGATGCCGCAGGAGGGGTAATCATAAATTTCCGCCGTCCAGGCGCAAGGGTGCTGGTTTCGCTTAGGCCAACATTGGACTTGGTGCGCCCGGCGGGATTCGAACCCACGACCCCCGGATTAGGAATCCGGTGCTCTATCCTGCTGAGCTACGGACGCAACAGCGGCTTTATCGCATGGGCCGCCCGAGCGATCAAGCCGGGGTGGGATTGCCGTCGAAGGCCGCATCAGCCGTGTCATCGCGGATCAGGATCACGATCTGGCCGGCCAACGCGTCATCGCGATGGGCCATGGTCAGCTGTGAGCCGTCGGCGGACAGGGACCAGCAATCCCTGAATTCCAGAACGCGGTCCTGCCGGCTCATCAAGGTTTCGATGACCAGCTCGCCGGGATCTTCCACCTGCCAATAGGCGATCGAGCGCAGAGTGGTTTCCCCGATCGTGCTGATGGTCTCCCGGCCGATCAGGCAGGAGAACAGCCGGCGCTGCTCGGCGCCGGCGGGATCGGTGGCGATGATCTGCTGGTGCAAATCCGCCTCGCGATGCTCGATCTTCATCAGGAGCGCGGCCGGCGCCGGGCCGGAAAAGCGGCTGGCGGCGGCATCGAGCCGCCAGATGCCGCTGAAGTCGGGCCGCAGCGGCGTCATCAATCGAGGCCCAGCGTGCGGCCCTTGAAGCCGGCGGTGTCGAAATAGCGCGTCTCGCCGACCTTCTGCATCTTGAGGATCGTCACCTGGCCTTCGGGGCCGGGCTTGGATTTCAGCACGACACTCTCGACCTTCGGCTCGGTGCCGCCGGTGAAGGCTTCGCTCATCGGGCGGCCGACCAGGCTTCCGTTTTTCGGCAGAGCGAGCTGCAGCAGGGTGGCGATCGTCTGGCCGACCGCCGCGAGCCGTTCGGCCTGGAGCTTGGCCTCGTAGAGCGCTGTGTTCTCGATGGCGAGACCCGCCTGGTGGCCGATGGCGACCATCAGCATCAGGTGGTCCTTGGTGAGCCGGGTCTTGGGACCGTCCTTCAAGCTGGTGAACGGGATGCCGATCTCGGGCACGGCTCGGATGTCGGCGTAGAGCACGCCCAGCGTCGTGTGCCGCCCTTGAACCGGAACGCAGACCGCCTCGCGAATGCCGAGATTGACGATCGACTGG
>Ga0116226_10001064_pt1 | contig 23885 bp, 18 predicted proteins | sample S1TSphfallax_FD_89692 | JGI IMG/M metagenome (GOLD analysis project Ga0116226, IMG submission 89692) | Host-associated microbial communities from peat moss isolated from Minnesota, USA - S1T2_Fa - Sphagnum fallax MG | ecosystem: Host-associated > Plants > Peat moss > Unclassified | place: USA... | reverse complement strand
GCTGCAACTTGGTACCTATCGCATCTTCCTGATTGCATTGGTGATCCTGATTACGGTTCTGCTCGGCTATCTGGTCGAGCGCACGCGCTTTGGTGCGCAGATTCGGGCCGCTGTCGATAACCGGGAAGTAGCTGCGGGCCTTGGCATCAATGTCAAGAGCCTGTTCACGCTGACCTTCGCGCTGGGCTCCGGCTTGGCTGGTTTGGGTGGTGGCTTGGGGATTGACGTGCTTGGCCTCGATCCGAATTTTCCGATCAAGTACATGGTGTATTTCCTGCTCGTCGTTGCAGTCGGTGGGGCAGGGACGATACGTGGGCCGTTGTTCGCATCGTTGATTCTTGGCGTGTTCGACGTTGCCGGAAAATACTATCTACCAGATGGTGGCGCATTCATCATCTATGCCTTGATGGTATTGTTGCTATTGCTGTTTCCTGCAGGCTTGCTCGGGGGGCGGGCATGAGTGCGCAGGCAATGGAGAACGCCGTTGCGAAAGCATGGCTGGTGCAGCGACAGCGCTGGCGCAAGTCGGAATTCCTATTCTGGTTGATGCCGGTTGCAGCGTATTTTGTATTCCCGGATTATCTGATACTCGGCAGCCAGATTCTGATTACAGGCTTGTTCGCACTATCGCTGGATTTGATACTTGGCTATGCCGGTATCGTGTCGCTGGGTCATGCGGCGTTTTTCGGCATAGGTGCTTATACAGCAGGGCTGCTGGCTGCACACGGTTGGGGTGAACCGCTCAGTGGCTTGTTGGCTGCTGCCGTGGTATCCGCATTCAGCGGATTCTTGCTGAGTTTTCTGGTCGTGCGAGGGCAGGACTTGACGCGACTGATGTTGACCCTCGGTGTCGGCCTGATGTTGTTCGAGGTTGCAAACAAGGCGGCGTCGATAACCGGTGGCGTCGATGGCCTCTCAGGTATTGCAATGGAAAAGCTCCTCGGTACTTTTGAGTTCGACTTGAACGGGCATGTCGCATATCTGTATGCATTGACAGTCTTGTTTGCATTGTTTCTGTTGGTGCGGCGGCTAGTGCATTCGCCGTTCGGTCTCTCCCTTACTGGCGTGCGCGAGCAGGCACGACGCATGCCAGCATTGGGCGCACATGTACCGCGTAAGCTGCTTGCAGTCTTCACGCTTGGCGCGATGATCGCAGGTGTTGCCGGAGCCTTGCTTGCGCAAACCACGCAATTCGTCGGCATGGATGTGCTCGGTTTTCCCCGCTCGGCAGAACTGTTGATCATGTTGGTGTTGGGCGGCACGGGGCGCTTGTATGGCGGCTTGATCGGTGCGGCGGTCTTCATGTTGATGCAGGATTATTTGTCCGGCTTGAACCCGGTTTATTGGCAATTCTGGATAGGTTTGCTGCTGGTGATCGTAGTGATCTGCGCACGCGGCGGTATATTGGGAGCGCTGCAGAGTCTGAGCGATCTGCTGCAAAAGAAACGACAAGGTACACGTCGCAATGGATAGTCTGTCGATTGCCTTGCACACCGAAGCCCTCACGCGCCGATGGGGCAGTTTTTCTGCCAACAGCGATATCTCGCTGACGTTTGCAACCGGTGAACGTCATGCCTTGATCGGGCCGAACGGAGCAGGCAAAACCACATTCATCAACCTGTTGACAGGTGTGCTGGCGCCCAGTAGCGGTAGCATTCATCTGGACGGTATCGACATCACCAACATGCGTCAACACCAACGCGTCAAACGTGGTTTGTCTCGCACGTTTCAAATCAATACCTTGTTTGCCGGTTTGACTGTATTGGAATCGGTGATGCTGGCCTTGTTCGAGCGTACGGGCAAGGGCATGCTATGGCATCGCACACTCGCCAGTCAGAATGATGTGATCGATGAAGCAATGGCCTTATTGGCGACGTTGAAGCTGACCGATGTCGTAACCTCCCTCACGCGCGAACTGCCATATGGCAAGCAGCGCTTGGTCGAAATCGCACTGGCATTGGCCGCAAAGCCGAAGATATTGCTATTGGATGAACCTGCAGCGGGTATTCCCGCCGATCAGAGTGCGGAATTATTTGACGTCATCGCACATCTGCCACGCGATGTGACGATCCTGTTCGTTGAGCATGATATGAATCTCGTATTCCGCTTCGCCGAGCGGATTACGGTGTTGGTCGGGGGCCGCGTGCTGACACAGGGCACGCCGCAGGAGATTGCTGCGGATCAGCGCGTGCGAGAAGTGTATCTGGGCGAGGCCGCGCATGACTGAACTGCTGGTATGTGATCGCGTCAGTGCAGGTTATGGCGAATCTGTGGTGCTGGAAGATATTTCCTTCTCCTTGCGTGAGGGAGAAAGTCTGGCGCTGCTGGGTCGCAATGGCGTCGGCAAGTCCAGCCTTATGCTGACGCTGATGGGCATTACGCGCCAGCATGGCGGCGACATCCGCTGGCGTGGTGCTTCGTTAAACGGAGTGCCAAGTTACAAGCGTGCGCAAGCAGGTTTGGGTTGGGTGCCTCAGGAGCGTGGCATGTTTGCATCGCTGACGGTGGAAGAACATCTGACTGCCGTGGCACGACCCGGGCCGTGGAATCTACAGCGTGTCTATCAACTGTTCCCGCGCTTGCAAGAACGGCGCGGCAATGGCGGCAATCAATTGTCCGGTGGTGAGCAGCAAATGCTGGCGGTTGCGCGTGCCTTGATGATCAACCCGCGCCTGCTCTTACTTGATGAGCCGATGGAAGGTTTGGCTCCGATAATTGTGCAAGATTTACTGGCAGCGTTGAAAAGCTTGCTACAAGAGGGCGGCTTGTCCGTCATCATTATCGAACAGCATGCACGCCTTGCCCTGCCGTTGACACAACACGCAATCATTCTGGATCGCGGACGTATCGTCCATGAAGCAGATAGCTCCACATTGGCGAACGATGCGTCTGCGCTGACTAGATTCCTGGGCGTCGCCTAAGAGGCGCCGAGAATTTATTTGCCGCTATCCTTCACGTCGGCAAATTTGTCGAATTCGGTATTGACCAACTCGGCGCCACTCTTTTCTACCTTGCGTACATAGACCGTCTGCACGATATCGCGTGTGTCCGGGTCGATCATGATCGGCCCGCGTGGGCTGTTCATCTTCATGCCTTTCAGGATCGCCATTGCCTTGTCGCCATCGATCTTGCCATTGAGTTTGCGTGCAACTTCATAGATCGCTGCCATGCCATCGTAAGCTGCGACGGACATGAAATTCGGCTTGCCGCCATCGGGATTCGCATCGGCGTAGCTTTTCAGGAACGCCTTGTTTTCTGGCGAGTTATGTGTGGCGGAATAGTGGAAGGTGGTAATCACGCCCAACACCGGATCGCCCATGCTTTGCAGCACGTGGTCGTCGGTCAGGTCACCGGTTGCGATCACCTTGATGCCGGCTTCGGCCAAGCCGCGTTCACGATAGGCTTTCATGAAGGCGATGCCTTGTTCGCCTGCAGGTACGAAGATGAATACGGCTTGCGGCTTGTCATCCTTCACACGCTGTACGAAGGGGGCGAATTCAGGATTGCGCAACGGTACACGGATCGATTCGACGACCTGTCCGCCGCCGCCGAGGAAGTTGGTCTTGAACGCAGTTTCTGCATCGACGCCGGGTGCATAGTCGGCGACCAGTGTCACGGCAGACTTCACGCCATTCTTGATCGCCCATGTCGCCATAGGCCCTGCGACTTGCGGCAGCGTCATCGAAAAGCGTGCGATGTAATTGGACTTGGTGGTGATGACCGAGCTGGCAGCATTCATCACGATCATCGGCTTTTTCGCTTGTTCTGCAATCGGTGCAACGGCCAGTGCCTCCGGCGTCAGGCCGAACCCGGCGAGGAAATCAACCTTGTCGCGTACCACCAATTCCTGTGCCAGTCGCTTGGCAATTTCCGGCGCCGGGCCAGTTGTATCGCGCGTGATGATTTCTATTTTCTTACCGGCGACTGTATCGCCGTTTTTCTTTATATAAGCTTTGATACCGTTTTCCATCTGCTTGCCGTAGTCGGCAAACGGGCCGGAGAATGGCGCGACCAATCCAACCTTGATGGTTTCCTCTGCCAATGCCTGCATACTGGTTAAGGCGAACGCGCTACTGACAGCGGCGGTAGCAAGCAACTTCAGAAATTTCATACTGATCTCCTGTTCTTTTTGTGGAGTCGCGTGGGAAAGAGGGCATCAGTATGCGCCATTTTTCTCAGAGGGGTTGCGCCTTGACATCGATTTTCTTGGCCTATAGTATCGTATCGGATGTGCGATAAACAACCATGTGTGCGTTTATCGAACATTTAAATCCTCACAGATTTTCAGGAGTGGCGGCATGCGTACTCAGGTTGGCATCATTGGGGCTGGGCCTTCGGGTTTATTGCTTTCTCACTTGCTGCATTTGCAGGGGATTGCTTCCATCGTCATCGAAGCCCGTAGCCGTGCCTATGTCGAAGAACGCATCCGTGCAGGAGTATTGGAACAGGGTACGGTCGATCTGCTGAATGCATCTGGCGTCGGCGAACGCATGCGGCGGCAAGGTATGGTGCATCATGGGCTTGATTTGCTCTTCGACGGTAAGCGTCATCGCATCGATCTGACTGAGCTGAGTGGCGGTAAATCAGTTACCGTGTATGGGCAGCATGAAGTGGTCAAGGATCTGATCCAGGTGCGGCTGGATGCGCAGGGCCATATCTTGTTTGAGGCCGCCGATGTGACGCTGCACCATTTTGACGGACAGGTATCGGCGAGGCAACCATCGATACGTTTTCGCATCAACGGCACCGATGAGGAAGTCGAGTGCGACTATATCGCCGGTTGTGATGGTTTTCATGGTGTCAGCCGTCCGTCGATTCCATGTGGCGTGATTCGCGCATTCGAGCGCAGCTATCCTTTTGCGTGGCTAGGAATACTGGCACAAGCAAAACCGGCAGCAGATGAATTGATCTATGCGCATCATGAACGCGGTTTCGCATTATTTTCGATGCGCTCGCCGACGATCACGCGGCTTTATCTGCAATGTGCACCGGACGAAGACATAGCGCTATGGTCGGACGACCGTATCTGGAGTGAGCTGCATACGCGCCTGGAAACGGATGACGGCTGGAAATTGAACGAGGGGCCGATCTCGCAAAAAGGCGTGACGCCGATGCGCAGCTTCGTTGCCGAGCCTATGCAGTATGGCAGGCTGTTCCTCGCCGGGGACGCTGCACACATCGTGCCGCCGACCGGCGCAAAGGGAATGAATTCAGCGGTGGCTGACGTGCAAATCCTCGCGCATGCATTTGATGCCTTATACAGAAACGGCGACGGTGCGTATCTACAGAATTATTCGGCAAAATGCCTGAAGCATATCTGGCGCAAGCAGCATTTCTCATGGTGGATGACGTCGATGCTGCATCGCTTTGCCGACAATACGGCATTTCAGGATCACATGCAGTTGTCCGAGCTGAACTATTTGCTCAGCTCTCGCGCTGCCGCCACGACGTTTGCCGAGAACTACGTCGGCTTGCCGATCTCGGTATAAGGTGTCACATTGCGTGTATCAGATAGAGTGCGTAGATGACCGAGCAGAGTCCATCGAATACAGCGGTCAGGCGAAATCCCCGCGTATAAGGTTTGTTGAAATCCTTCACGATCAGCCCGACCAGTGCAACTTTTTCAATCGTCGCCAATAGCAGAATGGTTGGTCGTGCTTCCGCGTGCGCACCTGCATAGATCAACATTGCCCCGATGGTGAATGCCAGCATGCCCCAGTGTCGTACGAACAGCAAACCCGCTTCGTCGCGGATTTCGATCTGGTTCAATAGTTTCAATGCCTTTACCGGGAAGAAAAACTGGACGACGACCGAAGCAGTGATAACGCCTGTCACATACAGAATGAGGGTGATATGTTCAGAAATCAGCATGCAATTTCCCTTGAGGATCAAAGTCCAGAACTTTAGCAGGGAATGGATTCCGTCAGCCTAGAGAAACTCTGCTACTGTTGTTGAAGTGGCAATTTCAACGATTTGAGGAAGCTTTCGGTAATAACATATCAGACCTAAACTTTTCCCCCTGCCTGGATGGCTTGTGTTACGATCCGCCATCAACTACAACAATGACATAATGCTTACCGGTATTGCGCGGAGATGCTAGATTTGCCGGTTTGCATGAAGCGATTACCGCTCAAAAGGTAATGATCCAGACAGCAAATATACTAGACAGTCGGCATGCTGCATCGATTGCGGCGGTTGTTGGCTTCGCTCATGTTGCCCCCGAGCCAATGGCTTGGCAGGGTAACGGGTCGGATACGCCTGTCTGTTCTGGAATTGCCCAGTTTCCCATCCCTGACTTTCTTCGTTCGGTTCGACAACGCAATTCTCGTTTGTCGCGTCTGTTGTGCCGCTTTCCACAATCAAAATAAGGTGAATCTTAATGCCTAAAGATCCGTCGCTCCCTGCAGTGCGCCCGTATATTCCGGCGAGCGCCAATCTTCCCGAGTTGAGTTTCCGTGCGCTGTTCATGGGCGTGGTGCTTGGTATGATCTTTGGCGCCTCGTCGCTGTACCTGGTGTTGAAGGTCGGTTTGACGGTTAGTGCGTCGATCCCGGTCGCTGTGATCGCGATCACACTGTTCCGCCTGGTCTTCAAGCTCGGTGGCAAGGATTCCACGATTCTGGAAAACAGTATTACCCAGACTGCTGGTTCGGCAGGTGAATCGATTGCATTCGGCCTCGGTGTGACGATGCCTGCGATCCTGATTCTTGGCTTCGACCTGGAAATCTCGCGCGTGATGCTGGTTGGCGTGCTGGGTGGCTTGCTTGGTATTTTGCTGATGATCCCGATGCGCCGCACCATGATCGTCGCACAGCATAATGAATTGAAATACCCGGAGGGCACGGCTTGCGCTGAAGTCCTGAAAGCAGCCGCGACCGAAACTTCACGCGAAGCGGCGGGTGAAGTCGGCAATGGCACTGAAGGTCAGGACGATGCCGGTCTGCGTGCCAAGGTGATTTTCGGTGGCTTCGGCTTGGGCTTGCTCTATAAGATCGCCAACGTCGCGTTCAAGGGCTGGAAGGATACCCCGGAAGTCGTGTTCGATGCGCCATTGAAGGCTGGTTCTCTCGGTGCGGAAATTTCGCCGGAATTGCTCGGTGTCGGTTACATCATCGGTCCACGTATTGCATCTGTGATGGCTGCTGGTGGTGTGCTGTCTTATATGTTGCTGATCCCGATGATCAAGTTCTTCGGTGAGCATCTGAATGTACCCGTTTCGCCAGGTACCAAGCTGATCAGCGAAATGTCGCCTAACGATATCCGTAGTGCTTACGTGTTGTATATCGGTGCAGGTGCGGTGGCGACCGGTGGTCTGGTCAGCTTGGGACGTGCAATGCCAACGATCTGGCGCAGCCTGACTGCAGGTCTGTCCGGCTTGGGTAAAGGTGGTGCGGCTGTCGTGCAGGCCGTACGTACCGACGAAGATATCCCAATGAAATGGGTGCTGATCGGCTCTTTGGGCATTATCGCTGTAATCACGCTGGCAACCCCGTTGCATATGAATATTCTCGGCGCGATCCTGATTCTGGTATTCGGCTTCCTGTTCGCTACCGTGTCGTCGCGTTTGACTGGTGAAATCGGCTCGTCGTCCAACCCGATTTCGGGCATGACGGTTGCTACCTTGCTGTTCACCTGCCTGATCTTCCTGATCATGGGTTGGACTGGCGGTCAATATTATGTAACAGCGTTGTCGGTTGGCGCGATCGTCTGTATCGCGTCCAGTAACGCAGGTACGACATCGCAGGACTTGAAGACGGGTTTTCTGGTCGGCTCCACACCACGTTTGCAACAGTATGCAATTCTGGCTGGTGCGTTGTCGTCGGCGCTGATCCTCGGCCCGATCCTGTTGAAGTTGAATGACGCTGGTACTGTCTATGTGCCAGCCGCGCAAGTTGCACCGAATCTGACTACCGATGTATCGAAGTTGACGGATGTCGCTCAATTGCAAGGTCAACAAGCGGCACAGGATTCCCACACCTATCACGTCTGGCATAAGACTGATTCGGTCGGCGGCCCTGAGGGCAAGTATTTCGTCGATGATAGCGGCAAGGTAGTGTATCTGGTTGATCCGGGTATCAACGGTCAGTTCAACAAGCGTCCTGACGGCAGCGAAGTGAAGAAATACGACGCACCGAAGGCCGTGCTGATGTCTTACATCATCAAGGGTATTCTGGATCGTCAATTGCCTTGGACACTGGTATTGTTCGGCGTGATGATTGCGATTGTCCTGGAAATGTCCGAAATCCCCTCGCTGGCATTTGCTGTCGGTGTGTATCTGCCGTTGTCGTCTTCAGCACCGCTGTTCATCGGTGGATTGGTGCGCTGGCTGGTGGATCGTCGCAACCACAAGCTTGAACACAATGCGCACTTGACTGAGGAAGAAGCACAGGCTGCAGGCGATCGTAGCCCAGGTGTGCTGCTGGCATCCGGTTATATTGCTGGTGGTGCGCTGGCCGGTATCATCATCGCCTTTACTGCAGGTATCTTGACTGGCTTCGATCAAAGCCTGACCGAGTGGGCGGAAAAATTCAATCCGTTCTACGAAGGCGCGAATTCCGATCTGTTGTCGATGCTGCCATATGCGGTGATCATCGCCCTGTTGTATTGGGTTGGTCTGGAGAAAAAGAAGAAGGCGTGATGCAGTAATAAGCCAGCTTCATAAAAAACGCCGTCCAGTTTGGGCGGCGTTTTTGTTTTTGTCACTGGATACCAAGACTATCGGGCGCGTTGCAGGCGTCTTGTGGATGCCCAATCCTTCATGTTGACCTGATCACGGATATCGGCACAAACGGACAACACCTGCTCGATTTCGATATCAGTCAATCCAGAATTGACGGTCAAGCGCATCAATGAGCGATTTTTGGGTGTTGCTGGTGCGCAGAATACCGAACCGAATACGCCCTTCGCTTGCATTGCATTACGCAATATCATGGTTTGTGGTTCCGGCCCTGCTTCCAGTGCGATGATCTGCTCGCTGCCATCGCTGACGTTGTAGCCCAGGTCGCTCAAGCCATCACGTAGATTTTTTGCGGCCTGCATCATGCGGATACGCCTGTCGTCGGCATCGCGTATGAAGTCGATTGCGGCGCTGAACCACTCCAGTTCATGATTCAACAGGCAGGATGAGAAGATTGCCGAACGCGATTCCATCATGAAGTAAGTCTTGAAATGTGTCGGACAGGTTATGAATCCAGCGCGTCCGGCGAAGGCTTTGGCCAGCGACGCGGTACGGAAATGCACGCGATCCTGCAGGTTCAGTCCGACGACCAAACCAGCACCACGCGGGCCGTGCGTGCCAAGGGAATGCGATTCATCCACGACCAGGATACTGCCGCTGGCTTCCGTGACTTTCAGAATTTCCTCGATAGGGCATAGCGAGCCATTGATGCTATAGACGGAATCGACTGCGACGATGCCGGGGCCATGTTCACGCATCTGTCTGGCCAGATGTTCGGCGTCATTGTGACGAAATGGCACGGGCATCGCCTTGCAAACCGTGGCACCTTCCCATAGCGATGCATGCGCGAGCATGTCTAGGTAGACCGGGATATTAGGGCCAGCCAGGGTCTGGATCAGTCCGACATTGGCTGCCCAGCCGGATTGGCAGATAATGCCATCGACTGCGCGCATATAGTTCGCAAGCTTTTTCTCGACATTGCTTTGCGGGTTGTCTCCATGCAGAAATAGCGCCGACATCAGCAAATCCTTGTTTTCTCTTAGCGTCTTGACCTGCGCTTCGACAATTTCGCGCTCGCCGGACAGGCACAGATAGTCGTTACTGGATAGATGGATTGCGTCCGGGCCTGGTACGCAACCATGTAAAAGATGGTTGCCGCCCCATAACTTGTCGTAACGCTCCATCCAGTTACCGATGCGGTTTTCGACAAAATCGGGCAGGGTTGTGAATTGTGGTTCTACCTTGAGCTTTCCTTCGGTCATCATGTTAGTTCTCCCAACGATTATTTAAGAATGGAATGATCTGTGTGCGATCTCTTTACGCATGCGGCGTAACGCAATAACGTGATTGAAATATTAATATGCCAGCGGCCCTCCCTGCTCAGTTATTACATTGAGGAGATAAATTGGCAGGCGTGGGATCAATAGCTCTACGATGGGATCACTCGGAAAATTGCTTCGAGATGAAACCGTTGACAATCAAAGAACTTGATGCTGCTGTATATAACGGATCACAGACTTTACCTGACGATCCATTGTGGCAGGTTTTATCTGTGCAATTGATACTGTCTGTATCGTAGGGAGATTGTCAGATTTGATTTATCATGAGACATGTTGAAATGAGCGCATAAGATAGTGGCTTGGAACTCATTTCTCCGACAGAATATTGGCACGCACAAGCGAACGGTTATGCAAGAAAACTATCTCGGAAATACCTCCAAAGCTCTAAAAGGGAAGAAGCTGCCTTTTTATGGCTGGTTTCGTGCTTATGTGCGTAGCCTGACCTCCGCAGGGTCGGATGACGCTCAGGCTAACCGCATGGTCATGATAGGCTGGGTTGCTATCGTCGGATTCCCTTTATATGGCTGGGTATGGTCGATTCTTTATCCCCAGCCTTATGAAAACTTCGGCTTGCGCGCTTTGGGGATGATTTTGGCAATTCCCATGGTGTTGGCACGTCGCTTTAGCAAGCAGCGTTGGCTGGACTACTACTTCTACGTATCGCTGACCTACATGGAGCCCTTCTTTTTCACCTTCATGTTTCTGAAGAATGACGGCTCGTCGGTATGGTCGCAGTCGCTGCTGATTGCCGTGGTCGCGTTATTCCTGTTCGATGGACTGTTTGCGTCGGTTTCATGGATTATTGGCACCGTTGCGGCTTATCTCACGTATAGCCTCCTGCAAGGTTTTTTCGGCGTACCCAGTACCGATGTTCTGGTCAATCTGCCCATTGATTTGTTTGCGATTCTGTTGGTGTCTGTTACAAAAGTCAGCCGCCGGATTATCGAGGAAGAAAAACTGAACGGCATGGCATCGGTATTGAGTAGTGTCTCGCATGAATTGCGTACACCTTTGCTGAGTGTACGGGCATCGGCGCGGGGCTTGAATCAGTATGTACCGCCACTAGTTGCGTTTTATTCGAAGCATCGCCATCTGGCAACTGGGTCCGAAACCGTGCCGACCAGGCAACTGGAAATGACAACTCCGGCAATTGAGCGGATTCAGGCAGAAGTGCAGTTCATGAATAGCGCCATCGATCTACTCTTGGTTAATGCCGGAAGAACCAAGGAAAAACCACAATTGATCACGTCGCTGTCAATGTGCGAGGCGGTTGAGAGTGCGATTGAACGCTATCCTTTCGAGACCGACAAACACCGGGCCTTGGTCAGTGTTGACGTCAAATCGAATTTTCACGTCGATGCTAATCTCGACCTGATGGGCATGGTCGTCATCAATCTGCTGAAGAATGCGCTGCGTGCCGTCGCACGCGCACGCAAAGGGGATATCGTCCTGACCGTCGAAGCCACGCAGCACGGCGGCACATTGATGGTGCGTGATACAGGATGCGGTATTCCGCCCGGGCAGATGTCACACATCTTTACCCGTTTTCACTCTTATCCTGCACATGAGGGTACGGGGATCGGCTTGGCGTTTTGTCGCGAAACGCTGGCAAGCTGGGGAGCAAAAATTTCCTGCCGGTCAGTGGAAGGTGAATTTTGCGAGATGACGATCAATTTCAAAGCCGTCGCCACCCCAACAGTAGTCGGAATACCTGCGCCAGTTTAATCGCTCGACGATTTTTATTGCACAGCATCAATACCGTTGTTTTCACCAAGCCACCATCGCGTGGTGGCCAATGTCCCCGCAATGACCGCGATTGTGGTTCAAATTTCCTATCCCTGGCGTTCCTGTGTCGCAAAAAGGGATGCTTTCCTGTGGCGATGCTGCAAAGCGCAAGCGATTCTCTGAACTTATTCTTGAAATGTAGATAGTTTAGGATTAAAGTTGATTTCCATGTTACGGACTTTTGCGCAGGCTTCAGAATAATAACGACCGACCAAGGCCAGCATGAGCGCTTCTGCGTTTATCGATAATTTTGCCCGCAACAACCTGCCGCCACGTGAATTGTGGCCGGAAATCTTTTTCGATCTCCCTGAATTGCAATATCCCGAGCGCGTGAATTGTGTCGCGGAGTTGCTCGATAGCATGGTCGCCAATGGCTATGCGGATAAGGTAGCGATTTATAGCCGGGACGAGACTTGGACCTACGCACAGCTGCAAGCCAAGGTGAATCGCATTGCGTGTGTATTGCGCGACGATTTGAAGCTGGTTACAGGCAGTCGCATTCTCTTGCGCGGAAGCAATAGCCCGATGATGGCGGCTTGTGTGCTTGCCGTCTGGAAGGCGGGATATATTGCCGTACCGACGATGCCTTTGCTGCGTGCAAAGGAGCTAGGCGTCATCGTCGATAAGGCACAGATTGGTGCAGCACTGTGTTCTGCCGATTTGCAGCAGGAGCTGGAGACGGTGCGCGCGCAATCGTCGTTCCTGAAGTCCATAACGTATTTCCATGATACTGCTACGGATGCGCTTGAACAGCGTATGGCAGCGCAAACTGATACCTTCGATGCTATCGATACCGCAGCAGATGACATCTGTCTGATCGGTTTCACCTCTGGCACCACGGGCGTGCCGAAGGGGACGATGCATTTTCACCGCGATATCCTCGCGATCTGCGATTGCTTCCCGAAATCGACACTGCGCGCGCAAGCAAGCGATATCTTCATTGGCACACCGCCGCTGGCATTCACTTTTGGTCTTGGTGGATTGCTGCTATTTCCGCTGCGCGTAGGTGCGTCTACAGTATTACTGGAAAAACTGACGCCTGAGAGCTTGCTGCAAGCGATGCAAAAGTATCGTGCCACCATCTGCTTTACCGCACCAACCTTTTACCGGCAAATGGTGCCGCTGGTGCCGCGATACGATATCTCCAGTTTGCGCAAGACGGTGTCCGCTGGGGAAGCATTGCCAGTGGCAACGCGTGAAAGCTGGCGGCAGGCGTTGGGTCTGCAAATGATCGATGGTATTGGCGCGACTGAAATGCTGCACATCTTCATCTCGGCGCCGGAAGAAACGGTGCGCCCCGGTGCGACTGGCAAGCCGATACCCGGCTATCAGGCATGCATACTGGATGACGATGGCCAGCCTGTCGGCCCAGGTGTGATTGGCCATCTGGCGGTAAAGGGGCCGACCGGTTGCCGCTATCTGGCTGACGACCGCCAGCGCAATTATGTGCGTAATGGCTGGAACCTGACTGGTGATGCATACGAAATGGATGCCGACGGTTATTTCTGGTACAAGGCCCGTACGGACGACATGATTATCTCCGCCGGTTACAACATCGCGGGGCCGGAAGTTGAGGATATATTGTTGAGGCATCCTTCCGTCGCCGAATGTGCGGTGGTCGGTGTGGCGGATGAAGAGCGCGGGCAGATCGTCAAGGCTTTTGTCGTCTTGAAGACAGGCATCGAACGCGGTGAAGCAATGGTCAAAGAGTTACAGGATTACGTCAAACAGGCAATTGCGCCCTACAAGTACCCGCGTGCAATTGCATTTTGCGATGCCTTGCCGCGTACTGAAACGGGCAAGCTGCAACGTTATAAATTAAGAACCTGTTCATGATCTAACTGCGATGCTTGCTATAGATCATAAAAAGGTTCCAGGAAACATTTGAAGATGGATTGGATCGATTTCGCATGAAAATCGTTTGCATCGGCGGTGGCCCGGCAGGACTGTATTTCGGGCTGTTGATGAAAAAGCTGGATAGCAATCACGAAATTATCGTGGTCGAGCGTAATCGTCCCTACGATACCTTCGGTTGGGGCGTGGTGTTTTCTGATCAGACGCTGGGAAATCTCGTCAATGCCGATGAGCAAACCGCACGCACGATTTTGCGGGCATTCAATCATTGGGACGATATCGACGTCCACTTCAAGGGACATACCACCACATCAGGCGGCCATGGTTTCTGCGGCATCGGGCGCAAACGTTTGCTGAACATCCTGCAACAGCGTTGCGAAGAACTCGGCGTCAAACTGGTATTCGAGACCGATGTGACTGACGATCAGGCGTTGGCTGCACAATACGACGCCGATCTGGTTATCGCCAGCGATGGCTTGAACAGCCGCATCCGCAATCGCTATGAAGCAACGTATCAACCGAATGTCGATACGCGCAAATGCAGGTTCATCTGGCTGGGTACGAAGCAGGTATTTCCGGCCTTTACTTTCGCGTTTGAAGAAACCGAGTTCGGCTGGTTTCAGGCACATGCCTACCAGTACGATGGCGATACATCGACCTTCATCATCGAAACACCGGAAGAAGTCTGGCAACGCGCCGGCCTTGATACGATGAGTCAGGCAGACGGCATCGCCTTCTGCGAAAAGCTGTTCGCCAAATACTTAGGTGGTCATTCGCTGATGAGCAACGCCACACATTTGCGTGGCTCGGCGATCTGGATCAAGTTCCCGCGCATCATCTGCGAAAACTGGGTACATTGGAACGAGGTCGGTGGCAAACGTGTGCCTGTGGTATTGATGGGCGATGCCGCGCATACTGCGCATTTCTCCATCGGTTCTGGCACCAAGCTGGCGCTGGAAGATGCCATTGAATTGACGCGTTGCTTTGCGCAACATGGGGCGACTGGTCTGGAGCAGGTGCTGAACGCCTATCAAGCTGCGCGTTCGGTCGAAGTGTTGAAGATACAAAGTGCGGCGCGCAATTCGATGGAGTGGTTCGAGAACGTACACCGCTATACAAGTCTGGAGGCGCCGCAATTCGCCTATTCGATGCTGACGCGCAGCCAGCGCCTGTCGCATGAGAATCTGCGGGTACGTGACGCGAACTACATCGCCAAATTCGAGAACTGGATCGCTGAACGTGCTGCCGAGCAAACCGGCACCGACAAGATTGGCTCGAAGAAGAGCGTACCGCCGATGTTGACGCCATTCAAACTGCGCGACGTGGTACTGAAGAACCGTATCGTGGTCTCGCCGATGGCACAGTATTCGGCAGTCGATGGCGTGGCTGGCGACTATCATCTGGTGCATCTTGGCGCGCGCGCGATGGGTGGTGCAGGGCTGGTGTTTGCGGAGATGACATGTGTGTCGGCAGATGCACGCATCACACCTGCTTGCCCGGGTTTGTACGAGCCTGAGCATACGACGGCATGGAAGCGTATCGTCGATTTCGTACATCAAAATACAGACGCAAAAATTGCGATGCAACTGGGCCATGCCGGTGCCAAGGGTTCGACACGGCGTGCATGGGATGGTATCGACTTGCCGCTGCCAGAAGATAACTGGCCGTTGGTGGCTGCGTCCGAACAGCAATACATCGCTGGCGTCTCTGCCAAAGCACGCGCAGCGACGCAGGAAGACATGCAACGCGTACAGGATGATTTCGTGCGCGCAACCATTGCTGCGGCGGAAGCCGGGTTCGACTGGCTGGAACTGCACTGCGCGCACGGCTATCTGCTGTCGAGTTTTATCTCGCCGTTGACTAACAAGCGTACCGACGAATACGGCGGATCGCTGGAAAACCGCTGCCATTATCCTCTGCAAGTATTCAAGGCAATACGTGCTGTATGGCCGCAGAGCCGTCCGATCTCGGTGCGTATTTCTGCGCACGATTGGGTCGAAGGTGGCATCACGCCGGACGATGCGGTGCAGATCGCTCAGCTCTTCAAAGAGGCTGGTGCGGACATGATTGATTGTTCGTCAGGCCAGGTCAGCAAGGAAGAAAAGCCGATATTCGGACGCATGTTCCAAACGCCGTTTGCCGACCGTATCCGCAACGAAGTGGGTATTCCAACGATTGCGGTCGGCGCAATTTTTGAGGCGGATCATGCCAACAGCATCATCGCAGCCGGTCGTGCCGACCTTTGTGCGATTGCTCGTCCGCATCTTGCGAATCCTGCGTGGACGTTGGCAGAGACGGCAAAGCTTGGCTACACCGATATTGAATGGCCGCAGCAATATCGCGCGGGCAAGATGCAACTGGAACGCAATCTGGAACGTGAGCGGCAAATGGCCGCCGCCAACAGTGGCCTGACACCGCAGCAGATTGCTGCCAAATTATTGGAAGGATAAAAAGGGAGTTTGAAGCACGTGGTAGAAGAGTAGGGATACACCTACAACTGCATCAGCAAATGCTTTTTAAATGGTATTGGCGAATGGCGGATTTTCATTTAACGGGAGACAGGGATGGCGCGTAAATCGAACGGAACGATGGAGCATCACAGCAATGGCGCTGCACATGAAGCGGTGCAGCTTTTTGACATGGAAAGCCGCATTACGGCGGAACATCATCAATCCTTGAAATTGTGGTTGCGCATGTTGTCGTGTACGACGCGCATCGAAAATGAAATCCGTACTCGCCTGCGCGAGCAGTTCGACGTCACCTTGCCGCGCTTTGATCTGATGGCGCAATTGCATCGTCATCCCGAAGGCTTGCGTATGGGGGAATTGTCCAAGCGCATGATGGTCACAGGCGGCAATATCACCGGCATCACCGATCAGCTGGAAGAGGAAAAGCTGGTAGTGCGGGTGCATAGCTCGACGGATCGCCGCGTCTATAGCGTCAAACTCACAGCCGCAGGCAAGCGCGCCTTCACCAAGATGGCATCTGCACACGAGGCGTGGATAGATGAATTGATGGGTGGCTTGAATACGCAGGAAAAGAACAAACTGGTGCAGTTGTTATCGCAATTGAAAAATCATTTGACCGCACCCGAACACACGAAGGAGCAATAGTATGCGTTATCTACCCGGCCAGTCGCAGCAGTTGCCCGGCAATCAGCGTCATTTTTCCGACTACAAGGCGACACATTTTGAATTCGCGCTGGCCGACCGGGTCGCGACCATCACCTTGAATCGCCCGGAGCGTAAGAATCCACTGACCTTCGATTCTTACGCAGAATTGCGCGACCTGTTCCGTGCTTTTGTCTATGCAGAGGACGTGCATGCCGTCGTCATCACTGGTGCGGGTGAAAACTTTTGCTCCGGTGGTGACGTGCACGAAATCATTGGCCCATTGACCAAGCTGGATATGCCTGGCTTGCTGACGTTCACACGCATGACGGGCGACCTGATCAAGGCCATGCGCGCCTGTCCGCAACCGATCATCGCGGCGATTGATGGTGTCTGCGCCGGTGCGGGTGCCTTACTGGCGCTGGCGTCTGATATTCGCTTCGGTACCTCACGCAGCAAGACCGCTTTCCTGTTCAATCGTGTCGGCCTGGCTGGTTGCGATATGGGTGCGTGCGCATTGTTGCCGCGCATGATAGGGCAAGGACGAGCATCCGAATTGTTGTACACAGGGCGTTCGTTGGGCGGCGAGGAGGCGGAGCGTTGGGGATTTTTCAATCGCCTCTGTGTTCCAGTGGAGCTGCTGCAAAATGCGCAAACCTTTGCTGCTGAACTGGCGCATGGTCCGACCTTTGCCAATGGCATGACCAAGAAGATGCTGCAACAAGAGTGGAATATGGGAGTGGACGAGGCGATTGAAGCGGAAGCGCAGGCGCAAGCGATCTGCATGGCAACCAACGACTTCCACCGCGCCTATCATGCCTTCGTAGAGAAGCAAAAAACCAGCTTTGAAGGCAACTGAAGCGTTTGAAGAAAGCCTTACTATGATCGATCATCATTTCACCAGTTGGCCCTTTTTTGAGCCACGTCATCGCACCATCGCGCGTGCATTGGATGCGTGGGCCAACGAGCATTTGCAGCACGGCGACGAAAGTGATGTCGATGCTGCTTGTCGCGCCTTGGTCAAACTGCTTGGCAATTCCGGCTGGCTCAAATATGCAATCGGCGGCACCAGTTTTGGCGGTGTGACCGATGTGATCGACACACGTGCGTTGTGTTTGATCCGTGAAACACTGGCACGTTATTCCGGTTTGGCCGATTTCGCCTTTGCGATGCAAGGATTGGGCTCAGGTGCCATTTCGCTGTTTGGTACGAACGAGCAAAAGCATGATTACCTGCCGCGTGTTGGTCGCGGCGAAGCAATCGCCGCCTTTGCTCTATCAGAGCCGGATGCCGGGTCTGACGTGGCCGCAATGCAGTGTGCCGCTGTACTCGATGGTGATCACTACGTGCTGAATGGTGAGAAGACCTGGATCTCGAATGGCGGCATCGCCGACTTTTACGTGTTGTTTGCGCGTACCGGGGAAGCGCCGGGTTCGCGCGGTATCACTGCTTTCATCGTCGATGCAACTACGCCCGGTTTTGAGATTGCGGAGCGTATCAACGTGATCGCTCCACATCCACTGGCACGCGTGAAATTGACCGATTGCCGTATCCCGGTCAGCCAGCGCATCGGCGACGCAGGCCAAGGTTTCAAGGTGGCGATGGCAACCCTGGATGTATTCCGTACCTCCGTCGCCGCAGCGGCATTGGGATTCGCACGACGTGCTTTTGATGAGGCGATGACGCGCTCCACCAGCCGTCAAATGTTCGGCCATACGCTGGCGGACTTCCAGCTGACGCAGGCCAAGCTTGCCGACATGGCGACCGGAATTGATACTTCGGCACTGTTGACTTATCGGGCGGCATGGCTGCGCGATCAGGGCTTGAACGTGACCAGGGAAGCGGCAATGGCGAAGATGACCTCGACCGAAACGGCGCAGCAAGTCATCGACAGTGCTGTGCAGATGTTCGGCGGTTTGGGCGTCGTCAGCGAGCAGCCGGTCGAACGCCTGTATCGCGAAATCCGCTCCTTGCGCATCTATGAGGGAGCGACCGAAGTGCAAAAGATGATCATTGCGCGCGAGTTACTGCGAGCGCATGGCAAGTAATCACTCATAGATCGGAAAGGCAGGCATGGATTTTCTTCAACCGCCGGGATGGGTACAGCCACGCGGCTATACCAACGGGATTGCAGCGCGGGGGCGTACGGTTTGCGTCAGCGGGATGATAGGCTGGGACGCGCAGGGTGTGTTCCACGCCAGTGATCTGGTCGGGCAAGTACGGCAGGCGCTGCAGAATGTTGTCGATGTGTTGGCGCAAGCCGACGCACATCCAGAGCACATCGTGCGCATGACCTGGTATCTGATGGATAAGAAACAGTATCTGGCGTCAGCCAAGGAAATCGGCGCCGTCTATCGTGAAATCATCGGTAAGCATTATCCAACGATGACGGCGGTGCAGGTGGCGGCGCTGATCGAAGATCAGGCGCAAGTAGAAATCGAAGTGACGGCTATTGTGCCGGATTAACCTTCAGTACTTCTTTCGCAGGCTTGCCTTCAACCCAGTTCGCCAACTTGTTGGCAGCCAGCATCGACAGCGACCACGCCATGACAAAGCCCAAGGCATTGGGCAAAGGCGCCTCACCCCAAGCTGAATTGACCAATGCATTGATCAGCATCAGCACTGGGTAGTGCAGTACGAACAGCGGGAAAGAGATGCGCGACAGGAAGGATGCCAGTTGCGCAAACTGTGGATGGACTACCGAACGATGTGCGCCACGTAGTGCCAGATACAGTGCGGTAGCTGTGCTGATTGCAATGCGTGTACGCCATTGTACGAATAAGGCCAATGAGCAAACAACGGCAATCCCTGTTGCCCACAACCATTTGCGTGCACCTTTCGATTGCGACGCCCAGCGTGCGCATGCACCTAGTGTGTAGGAGCCGAAGAAGTAGATGCCGAAAATTTCCAGATTGGCATTGCGGTTGAAGATAAACAGGGAGCTTGCACCAAGCGCCATCGCGACCGCCATGGCGACGTATTTCGCTGATGTTGCGCGGCGCACGAACAGTGCGGATGCTGCGCAGATCAATGCAAGCAGTGTGTACAGTTGCAGGTCGATGCTGATGTACCAGGCACCGGCAGTCAGCGCCGGTATGCCCAGCAAATCCTGCACAAAAAAGATTTGCGCAAGCAGCACATTGAGGTTCGCTACTGCGGGAGTGGTCGGGTCATTGACCAGCGCACGGGCGACTGCGGCACAGGCAATCGCAGCCAGCAGGCCAACCAGATAAGTCTTCGCCAAACGTTGATAGCGCTGCCAGACGACGCCGGGCAAGCCGTTGATCTTCGGCATTTTCCAGGTCTTGTCTTTATTCGGCAGCATGGCACCAGCAGCCAGAAAACCTGCCATTACGAGAAAGCATTGCACGGCCATACGTGCATCGTTGGCCAGCCATTTGAAGATTGGCGGCGCAAAATTCCAGATTGCATCGGCCATCGAGCCATAAATGCAGAAGTGATGCAGCAGGATTAATTGCGATGCAACGCCTTTGATCGCGTCGATGGCGATCACCCGGCCTGCTACAGTGCTCACCGGACGCGCAGGCGCAACGACGCCTGTCGCATCATTGTGCGGCATGCTATCGAAGGAAATGTCTGCGTTCAGGTTCATCTGGTCTTTCTGATTGACGGATTTATTCAGTCAAAGGCGCGTAATATACAGCATTGACACGCTTATTACGAAAATGTTGCATATTCATGCATATTTTACATTTGCGTTATGAGACATCTTCTTTCTTGCAATTGATGTGCATAACTCGCTTGCGGCAGGAAATAACTCACCGCTGCCTCATTTATAAGCACAGAAATTAAATCGTTAAAAAACAATGGCTTACGATTTAATTCAAAAGTTATTCACAAGCTTGTGCACGGAAAACGTGAACAACTGGGAATAACTTTTGAGAAGCGCATGCGAATGCATGCGCATGGTTCAAGCGTGGTGACGCTTATTACCCTTGGACGACGCCAAAATAATCTTGCCGTGGTGCGCGCCGTGATTGACCGCAGCAGGGTGATGCGCAACGTACCGGCGTCCGCCATGGAATGGAACATGTACCTGCAGGCTTTGTCCGACGGCGACATGATCCGTCCGCAGGTTATTCCATTCCTTCAAATCGGCTACTGCAACGTGATTACGTGCAGCAATCGATGCCAAGCTGTCACGGCGACCAACGCGTACGTTGATACGACGGAAATCCGGTGCATCCGGCTCCAGCGCCATCTTGGCGTTTTCAGCCACTTCCGGTGCGATATCTGCTTGCGGCGTATCTTCGGTCTTCGGCACCAGAATGGTCGAACCTACTGTCAAATGTGTGCGCGGCGGAATGTGGTTGACCTCGCGGATCACTTCCGGCGTCGTGCCAAAGTGGGCAGCGATGGTCTCGATCTTTTCGCGTGCAGTTGTAATCGTGTGCGATGTCCAGGAGGACAGGGCATGCGTCCAGTTCGCCAGATTTTCCTGGAATTTCTCTGCGTTACTTTCAGGCAGCAGGATAGGCGTGTCTGAAGTGATCACCGGACGATTGAATTGCGGATTCAATGCCTTAAATTCTTCCATCGGCAATTCAGCCAATTGCGCAGCGACGGTCACGTCAATGTCGCGCGTTTTATCGACGCTGACAAAATACGGTTGATTGTCAACCTGTGGCAATACGATGCCGTATTGCGCCGGGCTGGCAATGATGTTCTTCACTGCTTGCAGCTTGGGCACGTAGTTGCGTGTTTCACTTGGCATACGTGCCGACAAACTGTTGAAGTCAGTCGGCAAGCCTGCTGCGCGATTCTTGTTCACGGCGCGTTGCACTGAACCTTCGCCCCAGTTATAGGCAGCCAAGGCCAATTGCCAGTCGCCAAACATGTCGTACAGCCGCTGCAGGTAATTCAGCGCGGCATCGGTCGATGCCATCACATCGCGCCGATCATCCTTGAACATGTTTTGCTTCAGATTGAAGTTCAAGCCGGTTGATGGGATGAATTGCCACATCCCCGCAGCTTTGGCTGACGACAACGCTTCCGGGTTGAATGCGGATTCGATGAAAGGCAGCAATGCCAACTCGGTTGGCATATGACGCTTTTCCAGTTCTTCGACGACGTGGTACAGGTAACGTGATGCACGTGTCGTTGTACGCTGGATATAGTCAGGACGCGCCGCATACCATGCGGTTTGAGTCATCACCAGTTGATTATCCAGATCGGGAATCGCAAAGCCCTTGCGGATACGCACCCACAAGTCGGTTTCATCAATGGTCAAGCCATCCAATGCCAAGTCGTTCGGGCCGAAACTACTATCCGTCGCAGTTGCTGGAGGCAAACTGACGAGACTGGTGTTGGAGAACGGTGGATTGATCGGAGACGTAGGGTCAGCTGCAGGCGGCAAATCCGCTGCACGGACGAGCGAAACCCCACACAGCAATAATGCAGCGAAAGGAATAGCTTTAATTCTATTTAATAGAAGCATGGGCATACACTCAAGGTCGAGTGAATCATAACGAATGGTGGTTGACAGTTCCGTCCGACGATCAGCTATCGCGATCAAGTCAGGCTGCTGCCAACTCAGCTTTCGCATCCGCGCAAACGCGTCCCGATGCAATGGAATCCGATACGATTCGTACCAGTCTTAGACGCTATCAGGAGGCTACGATGACTTAGTGGTTGTGCATCCCGTAGTAGTTTCCTGCTAGTTTCTTTATGACAGACCAGTGAATTCAGAATAGGGGGCAGTGTACTGAGCGTTCTTTTGATGCGTCAAGACAAATTAAGTAACATAGCCATTATGCAATAATTTGACAGGTCAATCATTGAAAACCATTTTTCCATTCCCGCAAGGCAGCAAAACTGGCAACCGGGTTATCGCCCTGCAACCTGCCATTGGCTTGCAAGCCGCGCATTATCTGGCTTTCGCGGTAACGCAGGAAGGGATTGGTGGCTTTTTCCATGCCCACGGTTGATGGCAAGGTTGGCAAGCCTTTTTCGCGTTTTGCTTGCTCCGCGGTAAATCTTTCATGCAAGGCAAGGTTGTCAGGATCAGCTGCCAATGCGAAACGTAAGTTGCTTAGCGTATACTCGTGGGCGCAGTAGATTTCAGTGTCGTCAGGCAAGCTGGCCAGCTTGGAAAGCGAGTGCACCATCTGTTCCGGCGTACCTTCGAAGAGGCGACCGCAACCGCCTGCGAACAGGGTGTCGCCGCAAAACAGCCAATGCTGATCGTGAGCGACATAAGCGATATGGCCGCGCGTGTGACCAGGTACGGAGAGCACCGACATCGTCAGGTTCAGTTCGTCAATGTGAATCTGGTCGCCATCTTGCAAGGCGGTACTGACTCCGGCAATGTTTTCCTCGTGCGGACCGAAAACCGGGACATTGAAGGTCTGCAACAAGTCGGCGACGCCGCCCACATGGTCACAATGATGATGTGTCAGTACAATAGCGGCTAGTGATAAACGATGCGCCTCAAGGGCGGCCAAAACCGGCGCGGCCTCTCCCGGATCGACTATGGCTGCATGATGGTGGTTATGAATCAGCCAAAAGTAATTATCGTTAAAGGCGGGAATAGGCAATACACTTAAAGGACTCATGGCTGCGGACTCTGCTGAAAAATCCATTATAGCGCTTGGCCCCTGGCTCGAAACGCAATCGGGCGATTACGTGCGCGCGTGGGAGCAAGCACGGCTGGATGCTTTGACTGTCGATATCTTTGGCTTCAATGCCATGCAAATGGGCTTGCCGCAAATCGATGCGCTGCAAGCCAATCGCATGCAAAGCAAATGGCTGACCGATACCCACATGCCGCCCAGCAAAGTTGAAGGCGCACCGCCACGCGTGGTGGTGATTCACGATTTCGCTGAATTGCCGTTCGCCACGCAAAGTATCGACCTGATCGTCTTGCCGCACGTGCTGGAATTCGCCAGCGAGCCGCATCAGGTCTTGCGCGAAGTAGAGCGCGTGTTGATCCCAGAAGGACAGGTGATTGTCTGCGGCTTCAATCCAGCCAGCTTGTGGGGACTGCGACAAGCGATGGGACGACTGACCGGCGCGCATTTCCTGCCGCTGGATGGCGAATTCATCAGTCTGCCGCGCCTCAAGGATTGGCTGAAGCTCTTGAACATGGAAGTCAATCGT
>Ga0116226_10001063_pt1 | contig 23891 bp, 24 predicted proteins | sample S1TSphfallax_FD_89692 | JGI IMG/M metagenome (GOLD analysis project Ga0116226, IMG submission 89692) | Host-associated microbial communities from peat moss isolated from Minnesota, USA - S1T2_Fa - Sphagnum fallax MG | ecosystem: Host-associated > Plants > Peat moss > Unclassified | place: USA... | reverse complement strand
TTTAGGCGTTCTGGATTAAGTCCGAAATTAAATTTTTCAATTCTATTCAATATATTGTTAGCCATTGAAGTGAGATCACATTAAATAGGTGGTTTAGTATTTTCCCATTTAATCGTAAATAATGGTGTGAATTTTTGTATATTTTTCCCTTTACGAACACAGTAGTATTCTATCAAACAGAGTATGGATATATAGATCCCAGACAAATAAATGCGTATTTTACAACCAAATAAAATCCACAAGCTATACTTAAATTACAAAACTAGCAACAGTATTTTTAGGGTAATCTGGTTAATCTATTACCTGAAATTTAGATAAAGCTAAATGAATGAAAAATATAGTAAATTTATGCTATTTGATTTAAATCCAAGCATATAAAGATTGATCATCAAACTTTGATTATCTTTTTTTGGTAAGATAGGTATTTTTGTTTACCACAGGATAAAGCTAGGTTATCGTTATTTAAAACTACGTTTATATTATTGATTTCATTCTATAGCATACGTAATAAAAATAATTCTAGTGCCTTTTAATTCTTTACTGCTATTTTCCGAATAACAAATTATATATATTTATACTAAATCCTGAAAGCAGTAACTAAGGATAAGAACAATAGCATTTAGCCAATTTATAGAGCAAGAGGGTGAAACAGGTTGATTTCATTCATCTATTAGCTAAAATCCGATTTTTTTAGCCAAAAGCTATCAGTGAAATTAATTGTTAAGAACTAATAAAATTACTTTAAATATCTGTTGAATGCCTTATTATCCTGATAGGAACTAGTGTTCTACTAAACCTGTTAGAAAAGCATGGGGATTTCTAACAACAAGGTGATAGTAACCGTGATGGCGGAATTTCAGTCATTTTCCTGCAGAAACATGGCTTTTACTTCTGTTATCCGCACTGGTTTCTAACACGTACATAACTGATGGAACTTTAGCGCCAGCTTTAAATCCGCTTTCACTGGCGCTTTTTTATTTGTGTAGAGCAGGGAACAAAGTTGAGGGAATAAACGTCTCTACACTGCTGCAAGTTGTGGTAACTTTCCAGAAAATGGGAAAAAACTACCTCCAGCGAAGGGAAATCACCAGAGGTTTATGTTCAAAGACATTGGAATGTGGACTAGTCTCAATTTCAATATTAATCTTGATATCTTATCTCCATCCTCTACCTTTCAGGCGAATTCAGGGCAAGGGGTTTTCATTCATTGTGAGTATTTCTGAAGGAAGAGGAGTATGAGAGCCGGAATTTCTTGTCATTCTGCTCTGATTTAAGTCAATATTATGAATAGATTATAAATAGATTATAAATAGATTAAATATTGATAATGTTTTGGTTAATAAATTGAATTTAGAAAAAATTTAATATTTTTTTAATATTTTTACTAATGGCATAGTATGATTTTTTTAAGTTCAAACTCAGTCTTTTTCAAACTCATGCGTAATCATCTCCTAGGTTTTTTAGTACCGATGGCGGGAATCTTGGTGATCGCTAATCCAGCCTCAGCTTTGACCGGAACCTTTGGAACATTTAGTTATACGACACAACCTAGTACTGGCGGTTACTCAGTATCACTAAACCAATTCGATCCTAATGCAGAACAACTGACTTCAGTTACTTTTAATCTTAGCGGTACAACAACATTTTATGTTGACGCTCTAAACGAGGATACACAAGCTGAAAGTGTTGGAGTAACATCAGCATCTCTAAATACAGATGTAGCAGTAAACAACTTAAATCCCTCCCTTGCTACCATCACTCCAACGTACACTACAACAATACCAAGCGACACCACCTTACCTGGACCAGATTTCACCTCTACTCTTGTGTTATCTGGTGCTACAGCTTCAGATAATACAACCACTACTATTACTGATAGCAGTTCACTTTCCCTATTTCAAGGAACAGGGCAATTTTCACTGACTGTTAATGAAGACTTTAGCAGCTTTTTAGCAACTATAGATAACACAGATACAAGTATCAGCACAAGCCCTGATTATCAGACAACAACAACCGGGACGCTATCTGTAACTTATACTTATACACCAGTTCCTTTTGAATTTTCTCCTAACCAATTGGGGTTAGGATTATTCCCTTTACTACTTGCTATGAGAGTAATTAAAAAGAGAGTAGTAGGCTAAGTCTAGCGATCGCGCACTAATTCAATATTTAGATTGGGAATATTTCCGAGTTTTCTGGATAAGTTTGATAGCGCATATTAATCATCCTAGTAGCACTACTCCTCCAAAGAAAGCTTTCAACCTAGAATTTCTCTTAACCTCAGCTTATCCAATCTGCACAAGGTTTTGTGTAGATAATATTACAATGTCACCTCAATTATTTCAGACAATGAAGAAAACACTTTTCCTTTGCACTTTATCCTTGCTAGGTGTAGCTACTGCAAACATCTCAGCTAATGCTAGTCTTCCCCAGAATCCGGCGATTACATGGTCTAACCCTAATGGCTCTGGTCAAATAACTCCATCTGTAGCATCAATCATAGGCGGACCATGGGTATTATATGGTAACGTTCAAGGTTCTGGAAGCGCGGCGCAAAATTATCAATCGCAAAATTACTGTGTTAGCGGCAACCAGACATCTAATACTAGTATTACTCCGGTGCCGATGCAACCATTCTATTTTCCTTTTGTAGTTGGACAGGGACTTAACCTCCAGGGTTACTTTGATTATCGACCTAAAGATACTAATGAAGCGGTCGTAGCAGCCTATTCTACAGATGGAGGATTAACCTGGAATTTCCAACAAAAAGCGCTAGAACTCAATCCTGGTCTATGTCCCACAGCAATAAGTAATTCTAACGCAGAAAGCTACCCAGGCGAGCAAAATAATGTTATTACCTATAATACAGTAACTTCAATAGGAACACCAGCTACAACTACCAAATCTGCTCAGTCTCTCACTACTACTGGACTTGGTCAGAGTGGGGATTGTAGTCTCGCAGATCCTCTGTATCCGTCGTACAATCAATCACTATTGATCAGTACTTCCTGTGGTAGTCCAGGTGCTACGGATGCCGGACAAGGACACCCATATGTGACAAGCATTGTCGTGAATGGCAAAGCGACAACATTCCTCTACACATTAGACCGGTCAACAAATACTGGAGATAATCTTTATCTTTCAGATAATAGTGATGATAATCTTGGACTAGTAGTTCATACTTTGACACCAACAACTGGAGTTCCTCTTAACGGAGCTGAAGCTACATCACCAGATGTATGTCCTGATAAAACATATCAAACAACTCAACCAAATTGTCCCCATAATCCTGTTAATGGTACACCTGTAATCAACAATGTCAAACGTACTACGGGTCTAATAGCTCCCGATGGGATTCTTGCAGAAGTGCCAGGAAGCAACCCTCGGATTGTTCTTTATGTGTCAGTAATACTTAACAATGACGCAATTCCTACGAACAGTACAACTCTTGAGTATCCTTCAACTAATGTTGTCAATGATGCTATTGCCGTCGTAGATGAAAATCCCTACGGACTTTCCAATCTTTCTTCTTTACTAAGTGCTGCAGGTACAGTTAATAATGCTGGTGTGCCACCTCTATCTTATGTAGGTAGTCCAACTGCAACTACTGCAGGACCAGGACAGTGTTCTGTTGCTCCGTCAGGCACCCCGACTTCGGGGTCAATCAATAATAACTTTGTCACAGTTCGTTTAGCAAAAACGTCAGATGGAGTCAATTTCACAGATTTAGGAGCAGTAAATGGACTGAATGACCCAACAACAACATCATATTATGGGACACGTTATATTGCTCCTCGTGGTACTTTGTTCCAGATACCCGGTACCAGCCGTTATGGACTCATCTTTGCTGGTGGTAATTGTCTAGATGCTGATTCGGATTCCTTCCATTATATTGGTTACGCAGAATCTAACGACTTGATTAACTGGACGATATTCAATGATATTAACCATCCGATCGCATCTATTCAGCCAGAAACTGTTAAGTCTAACGTTCCTGGAAGTACTTTCGGTAACTCAATTACTATTCCCTCCAATACTCCATTGATTTCATACCTTGATGCAAACGGAAAATGGAATTCAGGTGCAGGAACAATAAGTGGGACTACACAAGCCAATAGTGCGTTCTACCAACGTGTCTATGGTCCTAATCTTATACCTTTAAGTAAAAATTCTGATGGTACTTATAATTATACCCTGATTTTTACAGGGTACAACACCCAAAAACCCAATAAAAACTTAAGTAACTATCGGACAATTATCCAATCTGTACTTAAAGCTACCATCAATCCTAGTGCTAATTAGTTTTGATGCTCTAGGGCGAGGTCGTCAAAAATATTGAACCTACCTCACACTTTTTCCATTTCTCAATCTTGGGAATTAGAGCGTGTTGGAAAATTTGAGAATATATATAAAGGCTCAATAGAATTTAAATCTATTGAGTTTTTTTTATCTGTATTACCATTTTTAAACAAAATAGTAAATGCACCAGCACCTAACCCAAACTGGGGAAACATCCGATAACAGTGGATATTAGTTAAATGGGATCTATACATATTCAAATAATCTATTTCCACTGCTTGAAATTGGGGAAATCGCTCTAAGAACCAGACGCATACTTCCTCGTTTTCTTCGGGTGAATAAGTACAAGTCATATACGCTAAGTAACCTCCAGGAGCTACAATCTGAGCTGAATTAGCAATAATCCGTTTTTGGCGATTCGCACTTTTATTAATCGCGGTGGGATGAAAACATCCAGGAGCTTTTTCTCCCTTAGCTAATAAAGATTGACCAGTACAAGGAGCATCTACTATGACTAAATTGCTGGATGCTGGAAATACTTCAGCAAAAATACTCGGATCTCGATTTACTACTGCACTAGGATTTATCTGACAACGCTTTAAATTAGATATTAACATACCCAAACGTTTACCAATGACCTCGTTGCTGATTAGGAGCTTGGGAGAGAGCGATCGCCAAGCAAAAATACTCTTACCACCAGGCGCAGCACACATATCAAAAACTATAGGTAAAGATGGCTGAATAACTAATAAAACAGCCGCCGCAAATATAGAAGAAAAGTCTAAACAGTAATAATATCCTTGATGGTGTAGAGGATGTTGACCGGGTTTTTCTCCTATAGATAAACGGTCCACAAAAGCAGGTTGCCAATGTACTGGTGTTTCTACTGTAAAAGGTATATTTTCTGGCTTTTCTCGACACCAAAGAATGCAAGGAGAAAATTGTTTAGGATGAACTAAAGCATCAATAAACTTTGTTCTTTCCTCTTCATTAGTAAAAAGCTTATTGGCAACTTTGAGCAATAAATTTCCAGGTTTTTGCATAGAGATTTTTTGATCTTCTTTTAAATTCAATCGCATAAAAAACTGTTATAGCAGAACAATGCAATCTACATATTTGGCTGCATACTAAAAAAACAATGACCATTATGCAGATTGCGCTCTATCAGTATATCTTTCCAATTCGGAACTTGCTGAAAACCGACGCTTACTAACCCGATGGACAGGAAATAGCCAAAATATGTGAAGGAAAATAAAATCGCCCAAAACTTCTTCCCCCAACCCTGTTCCCTGTTCCCCGTTCCCTTTAACCAATGATAATCAGGTCATGATCTTAGATAATTTTCGCCGAAAACTGCGCCAAGAATCACAAATTTGGCGAGATGAAGGAATTATTTCTTCAGCCCAACATCAGGAAATATCAAACCGATATCAATTGCATCAAATAGAAACGGCGACAAAAGATAGTTCTACATTCATGGCGATCGCTTTGGGCGGATTACTTTTAGCCCTTGGTGTAATTACCTTCGTAGCGGCTAATTGGCAAACTTGGTCGCGGGAAGTTAAGTTTATCTTGCTGATGAGTCTGTTTCTCTCAACTGCTATTACTGGTTTCTACACATGGAGACAACCTCTACTAGCTAAGACTGAAGGTAAAAAACCGCAACCTGGTAAGCGCTTATTAGGAGAGGCGTTATTAATCCTCAGTTCATTGATCCTAGGCGCAACTTTAATGCTCATGGCGCAAACCTTCAATATTAGTGGCTCGACTTCCGAGCTTTTTCTGGCTTGGGGATTTGGTGTTTTAGCGATGGCTTATAGTTTGTCCCTAACTTCTTTGGGAGTTATAGCCATTATCCTAATGCAAATTGGCTATTGGATGGGAATAGGCGAGTTAACGGCTACAAGTGAAGTAACTTGGGCGCGGTTAGCTGTAGAGCATATGTCTCTACTATCATGGCTCTTGTTTGTACCTTTAGCTTATATTTGTCGATCGCGGTGGATTTTTGGATTAGGCGCTGTTGCTTTTACAATTTGTTTGCAATACAGCCTTAACCCATTACCTCTGGTAAATTTTGCAGGGAATGTATCATGGGTAGCATCTCTTGCTTTAGGGTTGTCACCTGGCTTATTATGGAGTTATGATGATCTATTATTCCCCTCAATCAACTACAGGGTTTTTAAACCTTTAGCTCGGAAATTAGCTCTGACTTGCTTCTCAGTGATATTTTACCTGTTGTCATTTCGCTGGGAATGGCAACCTGGCGATGATACCAATAATTTTCTAGGGTCATCTACACTAGAATCATCTGCAAATGTATTCCAATCCTTACCTATAATAGATATAGGGATTCTCAGCGGTTTAGCAGTAGTTCAATGGTTATTTCTACTGCGTCATAGAACCAATTCTCCCAGACGCGTACCATTTTTTACCATTTCAGTAATTATTACCTTTTTAAGCTTCATTGTCATCATCCCTTTTTGGCATCAAGCTATTAGCCGCATTACAGAATTGGGAGTTTTTACTTTCAATATATTATTGGGAATGTTAGCTTGGGGACTAATGCAAGAGGGAATCAAGTTAAATAGCAGAAGTAATTTTTGGAGTGGTCTGCTGCTGTTGACACTGCAAATTATGAGTCGGGTATTGGAATACGATACTGGCTTATTATTCAAATCCTTGGTCTTCATTTTGTGTGGTTCTGGCTTACTGTTTGGAGGGCTTTGGTTTGAACGACGCACATCTTCTAAACCCAGCAACTTGAGTAATAATCCTGGTGGGAATAATAATCCCAATAATCCTGGTGGAAATAATAATCCTTCTGGGAATAATAATCCTGGTGGGAATAATAATCCCTCTGCTAACAAGCCTTCTAGTAATAATCCTGGTGGGAATAACAATCCCTCTAGTAACAAGTCTGCTGGTGATAGGTCTGCTGGTGATAGATCTGCTGGTGATAGATCTGCTGGTGATAGGTCTGCTGGTGATAGGTCTGCTGGTGATAGGTCTGCTGGTGATAAACCTCCTAATAATAGAAATTACTTTAATGATTAGGAGTAAATTTATTGAAACTCTGCGTTACTCCAGCGTCGGTGGCTTCGCTTCAGCCACCCTTACACTTATTACTAATAAACATCATGAAAAGTGACTCTTCCGAATCTAAGAAAACAATAACAACAACTCCAGAGTCAGAGTCATCCGAAAAATCAACTTTTCAGGATTACTTAAAAGCCACAGAACAAAAAGCAAATCAGCCTTTACCAATTTGGCGCTTAGTAGTACCACTATTAGTGCAGGTAGGACTAATTATGTCAGTACCCACACATGCTGCGTACACAGATGTAACTGGTAAAACAGTAATTTTGCAAACATTACCTGTAGACTCTAGCGAGATTATGCAAAATTCTGCTTTGGCTTTTGATTATAATATTTCTCGCATATCGACTTTAAGAAAAGTGAATGGATGGGGATATTGGGCGAAAAAACATGCTCTCAGGAATGGACAGATAAATGAAGGAAGTACCTTATACCTGATTTTGCAAGAACGATTATCTTTGAAACGGAACAACCAGAGAGCCTGGAAACCAATACGTGTCAGTAGTAATCTTCCTAATTATCTGTTCAGCAATCAAGTAGCTTTAAAGGGTAATTATCAGGATGGGATGATCGATTATGGATTGGATAGTTATTCCATCCCGGAAACAGAACGAGAACAAGTAAGTCGCGACATTTCAGAGGAACAGCAAAATAGATATGGAGAAAAACCACCAATACTAGTAAAAGTTAAAGTGGATCCCCAAGGTAATGCTGTACCTGTAAGTTTTACAATAGGCGATGGCTCCGCCAGCACGCAACGCAGTTATCGGTTTTAAAACCCCATAGCTTTCTTTCCCTGTTCCCTATTCCCTGTTCCCTCCTACTTAATTAACAAATTAAAGGGTAAGATCGCGTAAACTCCGTGGGGGTCATTCATCTTTTGTAAGACTTGGAGTTGCTGCTGTAACTCCTGTAGCTCGGCTGTTAGGAGATTTGATGCTTGGATTTGGGTTGTTCCCAGGCGTATATCTTGTGCTACTTTACCCAAAAACCGTTCTTCCAAACTGCTAGCGCGGGGATATTCTTGTAATTCCCAATCGTTTCCTAGATGGGCTTGTTTGACAGCATAGGCGATCGCCATATCCAAACCGCCAATTTCATCTACCAAACCAATTGCTTTAGCTGAAACACCAGACCAAACACGACCTTGGGCGATTTCACCAACTTTTTGGGTGGATATTTTGCGACCTTGAGCGACTTTATCCAGGAATATATGATAAATACGATCAACACTATGTTGATAAATTGCAAGTTCCTGGGGAGATTTTGGTCGCATTGCGGTTGAGGTATCAGCATATTTTGCTGTTTTGACTATATCCCAAGTAATTCCGTTGTCATTACCCAATTTTTGTCCATTGAAGAGCAAACCAAATACACCAATAGAGCCTGTAATTGTATTAGGTTCAGCAAAAATGCGATTGGAATCACTAGCAATCCAATAACCACCAGAAGCAGCAACATCCCCCATTGATACGATCACTGGTTTAGCTTGGCGAGTTAATTTAATTTCCCTCTGGATAACTTCAGCAGCACTAGCACTACCTCCAGGACTATTAATCCGCAGCACAACAGCTTTCACACTGCTGTCTTGTCGGAGCTTACTAAAAATTTTGGCAAAGCGATCGCCCCCAACTTCACCATCATCACCTTTACCATCGACAATTTCGCCTTCTGCGTAGACAACAGCGACTTTGTGAGGAGATTCCTGTTCTCCAGGTAAAGATTTTTGGGGTACTTGAACATAATCGCTCAGACTAACGTTGTGATAAGTCTTATCTTGTTGATCGCTACCTGTGAGGCGTTTAAGATCGTCAACCACTTCATCCGCATAGGCGATCCGGTCTACTAAACCATTGGCTTTAGCTACATCAGATTCTAACACAGCTTGATTGTCAGCGATCGCCTGCAATTTCTCTGGTGTAATTTTGCGACTTTCACCCACAGTTTGTCGCCATTCTTGCCAAACATCATCCAATAATTTCTGAGTTTGGAGGCGGTTTTCTGGGCTGAACTTACCCAAAATGAACGGTTCAACAGCCCCTTTAAATTTTCCTACCCGTACAACCTGAACCCCAATACCATATTTTTGTAATGCTCCAGCAAAAAAGGTGGATTGTGAACTCAACCCATTCACTTCCATCATCCCTAAAGGATTGATTACAATATCATTAGCAACTGAAGTCAGATAATATTCCCTTTTACCCCAATCGTTCCCATAAGCCAGAATTTTTTTACCAGATGCGCGGAATTTCTGTAATGCTTGACGAATTTCTTTCAGAGAAGCGTATCCTATACTACTTACTGCACTGGAGTGAGTTCCATCTAGATAAATCCCCACAATACGCGGGTCGCCTTGGGCTTTTTCAATCGCCTGGACGACTTTATGTAAGGAAATTTGGTCTTGATCTACACCTCCTAAAGCTTTCTGGAACAATTGGTTAGAATTGGGTTGACTGTCCATAATTTTGGTGGATAAGTCAAAAACTAAGACTGACTTATCTTTAACTTCTGGTCCAGTATCTTTGGAAGCTGTAGCAGCTATCAAGATAAACAGTAACCCAAGAGTACTCACACTAGAGAAAATGATTAATCCGATTAAGGTACCAATTATGCTAGCAAAGGCTTGTTTAAGGAAATTTTTCATACTTGGTGAGTCAAAAATAGCTGAATAAGAATATGTGCTGGTTTTATTCTAAGTGATTCTTTGTAAACTACCAGAATGCTTTAACTGAGATAAATCCTTGTTACCTGTACAAAATAACACTGTAGAAACTTCCGCAATCAATACCTGTGCTAATTCTTCCACAGCAGATTCAGAAACGGCTGCTGCTTGTAAAAAAGGCATAGCTAAACCAACGATATCGGCTCCCAGGGCGATCGCCTTAGCGATATCCAAGCCATGACGCAAACCGCCAGAAGCAATCAAAGGTATATCTGGTAAAGCAGAGCGAATACTGGTAATACACTCTGCGGTAGATAAACCCCAATCAGCAAAAGTCCTACCTAACCGCTTTTGCAAATTATTTTCTGCTCTTGCGCTCTCTACCATAGCCCAAGAAGTCCCTCCAGCACCAGCAACATCGATCGCTTGTACTCCTACCTCCCATAATTTTTGCGCCATAGCAGCAGAAACCCCATTACCAACTTCCTTAACAATTACAGGTATTGGTAACTTCTGACATAATAGACCAATTTTATGTAACAAACCGCAAAAGTTGACATTACCTCTAGGTTGAATACATTCTTGTAGAGGATTCAGGTGCAAAATTAAAGCATCGGCTTGCAATACATCTATAATACGTAAACATTCATCTAATCCATATTCATAGTTAAGCTGTACAGCACCTAAATTAGCAAACAAGAGGATATCAGGTGCATACTGGCGAACAGCAAAAGTATCAGCAACCTGGGGTTTTTCTACGATGACGCGTTGAGAGCCTACACCCATAGCCAACCCATATTGTTGTGCGACTTGAGCCAAACGTCGATTAATCATTCCAGCTTGTTCAGTTCCTCCAGTCATAGAAGAGATCAACAGAGGAACATTCATCTGTTTACCGAGAAAACTTGTACTCAAATCAATTTCATGATAATCAATTTCTGGCAAACAACAATGGATAAACCGATAGCATTCTAGTCCAGTAGTTATTTGCCGACATTGAACTTCTTCCTCTAGACAGATGCGGATATGCTCTGCTTTACGATTCTGAGTTTGTGATGTAGTAATGTTAGACAAGTTCACAGGCGGATACACTCAAAAGCATTTGCTCTAATATTATTGTGACACTTTTGAGAAAATCTTGAAAGAAGAATATTTCAAAATAGATTAGACAGTCAAACCCGCATAATTTCTCAAGGACAAGAGTAGAGCGATCGCTGTCACCATCATCAGCGCAGCGACAAAGGACTTATAACAAATAATAGCTATCAGTCCCAATGGACGACTTTTCAAATAGCCTCCCTATGTTGTATAAATTACACAAGTTCCCCAAATCTGATGCAATCTAACGTTCTCCGAGATAGCTAGCAGCCAATTTAGCAAAACTGGCAAAATCAACATTACCACTACCAGCCTCAATCAAAGAAGTTAGTAATGGAGCACCACCAATATGAAATACACCTAATATGACAGGAACCACTTTAGGTAAGATTGATTGAATCAGATTAGCATCTAAGCCAGTACGGTCAGCGACAAATTCAGCTACTTCTTGCTGAACTTCTGGAGTAAAAACCGCATCGACAGCATCAGGATCGTGTTCAGTACCAGAAAACTGCTCGACTAGATTTTGCACAGCACCCTCACCATCTGTTGATTGTTTATCTTGTAGAGATGATAGTACTTGAGTACCAACAAGGGATAATATGTTATGGGCGGTGCTAGAATCAGAGCCAGTCGCATCTTGCAATTGCTCAACTACACCCGCCACCGCTTGTAATTTACCCAATTCACCGGATGCGTCAGAACCAGTAAAAGCGCTAGCAATTTGATCGAAAAGTCCCATTGTCTTTGTCTCCGTCGATGATTGTTTAGTATTAATCGATATAGCAGACTTTATCATACTTTGGGCGGATACTATGAGGTGGATGGAAAAATGCCAAAAGTCAGTTCTATTAATATAGTTCTTATGAGCTATCATTTTTCTATAAACCTAATTGGAGTCAAAAATTGTATGAGCAAAAAAAATAATATCTGCTCATCTCGATCTAGAGACGGATAATCTGATTACCCATATAGCTAAGAGGGAAAATCGGCCAACCTCTGAAATTGTAGAAACAGCGCTTAAATTTTTTACCAGTCTTCCTCCAGAAGCCCATACCTCTCTGCGCCAAATTGAGGCGTTTGGTTCCTCTGATGATCTTAAAGAATTAGCCAGAGAAATTACCCGGACTATGCTAAATACTGAGTATAAGATAGTGACTCAAAAGATTATGGAACACATGACAGTAGATGGTCTGGATAAACTTGAAACTGAGGATGATCTACTTGAGGAAGCAGTTTCTTTAACTCGCTAAGTTGCTTTATCAGAGCTATTAGTTCCATCAAATACAACATCTCGACGGATAGCAAATTTATACTTATTAATTTGCGTAGATAAATCTTTGAGTTCTTCCATAATTTCAGTTGGCGGATTTCCTTGTTGAGCAGCTTTAATTAAATGTTCTGCTCTGTAAAATTCACCACAATCAATTGCTAGAGTTGCAGCACTGCGATACAGTATCGAACGGGTTGGTTCTGCTGCAAAATTATTTGCGATTAATTCTGCTGCTGCTGTTTCTGTGTTGAATGCTTGTCGAGATAATTCAGCCGCTAGGTCTAAGTCACCTTTAAATTTAGCAACTTGCGCCATTTCGGCTAAATCCATAGCTTGCTGATGTAACTCATGAATCTGGCTCATTATTATCACCTTTTTCCTTCTTTGTTGGGGTTTTGAGATTAAGTTAAAAATCTACTGGTGGTGTTAATTACTTGAAAATAGTCCATAAATGGGCGATCACCTGAGCAATTTCCCATTCCGCATCAGTTAAAGACTGTTTCTCCGTTGCTCCCATTGGTTAATCACTTATGTCTTAATCCCCTTGCGGGGAATAGAGATGGGAGTCTAATTAATATAACTATCATCCGGCATCTCACGGAATAAATATTTTTCTCGTCGTATAAAATCAATCTAAAAAGGATTTGATTTTTACTAAGTATATGACGATTCCCTGTTTCCGTTCCCTTACGGGTAATTCTACACGGATGTCACTTTAACTTATTCCTAAAATATCCTTTATCTCCTGTAATTTCTCAAAAGAAGCATTGACTTCTGACTGGTGGTTTTTAAAATGTTCTATTGCACTTGTATACTTTATACGTTCTAGGTATCTGGCTTGTTGACTTGCATCTTCCAACTGGTTATAAAGTTTTTCCAACCTCTTATTATCTAGCTTTTTGGCAAGTTTCCTGACATAACCTCGACGAGAATCATGAGGAGATTTTTCTTGAAATTGACTTTTTATATCGTCCCCATGTTGGGAAGCATAATATTCCACCCAGTGCAATGCTGAATAAAAACACATAGTCACCGTCCAATCAGGATAAGTATTTTCAACACTATGTGCTGCATTTTCATTACTTTTAGCCTGCAGTAAGTAGCGTTCACGGTTCATAACTTATAATTGGCTCAGAACTAGATAAATTAGAGTACAATCAAATTAGGGTAAAAACATGACCAGGTTTTGAGTGTACTTGTTTTCATTTGTTGTTCTTCACTGGAATCGGCTACTACTCTATCCTTAAGGGGATAAAATCCATCTACTATTTGAGGGCGAAAATACCATTCTTCAGCAGATTCATCGATTAATTTCCATTCGTAGTCAATTATTAAATCTTGAATTCTCTCCCACGTTTCATTCAATAAATCGGTATCGGTATCCTTCAACTGTATCTGGAAATCGATCCAGTGAATATCAGGGAAGCTTGTGGCGACGGCTCTAACTCTTCTGACTTCTCTTGTCAGTTGGATTAACTCCTTCACCAATCTTTTTATTTCAACAACTGAATTAGAGTTTGTGGATTTATCAGGTTTGACTAAATTCAAATCAGATGAAGCACGATGACTCCAAGTTATTTCATTACTTTTGAAGCTTAACACCGAATTTGTCTTCGTTGAGTTACTTTTCAAATTCATACTCCTTCCTTTAAAAATACATCTAGTCTATCCCTTAAAAAAGTTGCATGTTGCCGAGTAAAAGCAAAATTTATGATACTTCCTTCTGGCAATTCCTGCTCATCCTGGCTAAAGGGGCTTTCTGATAAAATTCCTGCTAATATTATTTGATTTTCTTCATCAATTGCTACGCGTATACCTGTAACAAATAATACACCATTTTGTTCTTGTTGAACCATTGTCTATCTCCAACTTCTAGCCTAGATCAAAACTGAAAAACTAGGGGAATCTCAATATAGGAGTTTACAGGTAAATGATGTACAAAATTTAATAAAAAGCTCTGTACCAAATAACTTCCACTCCTGTTCCCTTCTGTAAATCATAAGATCGTATCTCCCTAAGATCATATTATAGTTCTACAGGAATTGCAGAACTATAATATGTTAAACCACCCTAAGTTAAGTACATACTACACTAATGCTACACTAAAGGAGGATTGGAAGTTGGGGGTACAAGGCATTGGGTAGCGACTTTATGTGTTACTTGAAACCTTGTAAACGCTTTGTATTGTAATTGAAAAGATACACATTTCGTCCATACACAGTACGAATCTAATCCTGCTTTGAAACTTGATTTTAGTTCATGCATAATACAAACCTCTAAAATAGACTACTAAGTAGTATAAGGATTTCTGTGCTTATTGTCAATTTTGCCGCTAATTTTTTAAAAAGTCTTCTGATAATCAAAGAACCTAGTCAGTACATTTTACACTTTTAATACTTCCATCTTCTTTGATAGAAACGACTTTTACCTTAACAGTATGTCCCTCTTGAAGAACATTGACTTTTTTAGGTTCCTTTTCCGTCAGCCTGATCGTACCCAATATTTCATAGCTGACCTTGTTACCACTGATTTTAGTCACTTTAGCATCAAGTACGTCCCCCTCCTGAAATTTTTGGGATTGATTTACTTTAGCAATTTCTGCTTGGCGCTCTGACTTGACTGGAGGTGCGGTAGGTACAGAAATTTCTCCAATGGGTACACCCGCATCTTTGTAATATCGCATCAAGCGTGATACCCAGCCTAAAACTTGGATAACGGTGTGAGCATCACTGGTACTTTTGAAGTATTGACTACAGATGATTTCTATATTGCGATAGTATTCTACAGTCTTCTTACTGTGTCCAATCTGCTTTCCATCTTTGACTAGGGTTTTGAGATAGGTTAAAAATCTACTAGTGGCGTTTGGTTGATCAACAATTGTCCGCAAGTAGGCGATCGCTTTCCCAATTTCATTGACATCTGTCTCCCTTTGGACAAGAGTTTGGGCGATCGCATGAACAATGTCCCATTCCGCATCAGTTAAAGATCGTTCTATTGTTGTGAGAGTCGTCATATATTAGTACATTCCTGTCGGGGGTTGGCGATCGCTCGGATAAAGTAGAATAGCAGCAAGTTGGTCTAACTGGGGTTTTTGAATCAAGCGAGAATGAGCCGATTGGATGTTATCTTGGATAAATCGAGCTAACTTGTCTCCCGTCAACTCATCAGCTTCATTCAGTTGATAAGCAGAATAGCGCCGTTTGAGATCTTGTGGTTGATTAATTTTATCCACATTGACAGTCATAGTTCCCATCCCAATAGGCTTACCTCCACCCACTTTTAAAGCCATAGGATATTTCTTGTCCTGTCCTAGAACAACTAATAACGTTCCTAGTTCTTCTGGTAATAAGTTCTTAAAATGTAACTCAGTCTTGAAACTATATTCCTTTCCAGCTTGCTGTACGGAAATTCCGTCATTTTGACCTTTTTCAATTGATTTAGTCGTATTATAATAAAACTTACGTCCAATTACTTTACCATTAATAAAGTATATGCTTTCTGCTTCAGGACGAGGACGGTATAAAGAAGGCATAAATCCGATAGAAAAGTCAACTTTTTCACATTCAGCATCGTTGAAATCTAGTAAACCTTGCCAATCCAAAGCCCCAAACACCCGACTAGCTGGACAAAGTTCTTCTTTCTTACGACATGGTAGACGCTCCGGAGGAATATCACCTTTATATTTAGAAGTAATAACTGGTAAAGTACTGTTAGTAATTGCTTCATAAACAGAGCGAATACAACCTTTCAGCGAACTTCCTTGAATTGAAAGTTTTTGATCAACTCCCTGTACCATCGTTTTGATTAGAGAGATTTTCTTTCCAATATCGTTACCAAGCACTACAGCGCCTGTGGATACATGTAAAGAAGTTTGTACTTTGAGAGTTAGGTAAAGTGTACCATGTAAACGGTTGCTCTCATATTTATGATGTCCTACTGGACGCTGTAAGTTGGGTCGCTCTTTAGGGAATGAGACAAAAGCATAAGGTTTAGGTATTTTATCCTCAGATTCAGGTGTATTTCTAGTAGATGTAGATTTAGGTGTAGGTCTGTTTGGTGGTTGGTTAGGAGTTCTAGTCATATTTATCTATCAACAGTAAGAGCTACGAAATGTACATTTGCGGTTTTCTGATCCAGAAAATATCTTTGCTTGATATCTAATGCTGGATAATCAAAACCTTTAGGAAAACGAGTTTCCGTGGGTGGATATAAATGAGCGTCACGTTCTTGGATCAGCCATTCATTCTCCAAAGCTGTGAAATCAGGATGATGGTCTACATTACCCAGAAATAAGACTTCATAGGAGTTTTGACGTTTGTGTTTCCATCTCAACTCAAACTGATGATTGAACATTTGTCCTTCTACCATAGGAAATTGCTCATTTGTGGGTGCTTCTGAAATAATTCCGCTAACACTGTCAGACCGACGGTAGAAAAAATAGGTATTCGCTGTTTTTAATCTTGAGATTAATTCCAACAAATCATCAACCGCTAAAGGTTTAGGTTTATAACCAACAAAAGCATTCATTTCACACTCACCAATAAACTGCTCCAATGTCTAACACCTCGTTCAAATAAATCTGTTACTCTCCCTTCTCCCCAAGTTAATTGAACACCAAAACCTAATTTCATTTCCTGCGCTGAAACAGGTGTATCTTCATGGTCGGAATGAGGAAAACCATAGAGTTTAGCTTCGTCTGGGGTAAGAAATTCACCTGCGCCTAACAGATATGTATAAGACCATTGTTTTTGAGTTCCAAAAGCAGAAATTTGCTTTTTATCATCTGATAAGACACAGCCTGGATACTGAACAACAGCCTGGTTTAATTTGACAGATACATTACCCAAACCACGAGATTTAGCAAAACCCAAACCAAACCAACCATCGTCTAAGTCTCGCAATACTAAACCAATTAAACCCAATTGTGCGAGAGTAAAGTTTTTTAAATGTAGCTTAGTCCGAAATTCCCCAGCAGTACAAACTTGATAATTAAATGGTCCCACAGCAACAGAACCAAATACTCTATCAATAGCTACCCCGTTCCTTTCTTCAATTTTCAACGGTTTTGATGTTTCGGGATAAGCATCTTCTATTCTGAGTCTACTAGCAATGGAGGTATTACCAAAGATTTGGTCAGTGAAAGAAGAAAGTTGATAAATTTCACTTCCCGATTTCAGATCTTTCAAATAATCGTATTTATCATTTAATGGATCATTAGCCCAAAGGTGGTTTAATTTAGTCCGATTACTTTTTTCGCTCCCTACTGTTCTGACGATACGTTCTGCGTGAGCACGGACTGCTCCTTTTAAACTGCTTCCCGGTAAGTATATGGAATATCCACCAGCGTGATAGGTTTCAACAAATTCCATATCTGGTTTTGTGGGATCGGCTCCTTCTTTACCTGATTTGATCATAATTGGTCCATCAGGAGTGATGGTTAAATCAATTGTACAGTGATTAACAAATTTTTTGTGCATAATTTAATTCATGTGGGTGAGAACTTGACGATTAAGCATTTATTAAAGCTTTTAACTGTAATTGACATTGCTGGAAGATGAAATTGACTACAGCGAATAACTTGTCTAAATCATAAATACTGTAAGGAGTTACATCTTGGATAAAAATATCATCCACTAATTTACTAAATTTCCATATTATTCCATTAGAGACTATACCATAAATAACTGTTTTCGATTCTCTATCAAGTCTTTGACAATCAACCATTTCTGCTAAACATTGCGCTGTACTTGTTTCAAAATTATCTTGTTTGGCTTGGACTGAAATACAATAAGGTTGGTCAAAAACCACTTTTCCTAAAGGAGAGCGTTTAGCCAAAGTATATTCGAGAAACCCTGATGGGTTTTCATCATAATCCAATGAATGATGATTCCATAAGGTAAATTCATCAAGATATTTTTTCCAAACTTCCTTGAGAACTGGATAAATTAAGTTTTCACAAACAGCAAAATCAGAACAATTAACTACGCCATATTTCATAGCTAGATTTAGGTCTTGGCGGAAGTAATCGGAAACATTAAATTTGATTTCATCGGTAAATTTATCTTCTCTATAGGTAATTTGAAACGATTTGAGTACTTCACCAATGGTTTTGTAACTAATAGAATCCATAATCACCTCTGTAACAAGTTTTTAACTAGTTGTGGCGGATGTCTTAGGTAACTTCTCTCGTAGCTTGTCAATCAATTCTTTAGTCCAATCTTGTTTGAATTGATTTCCATCTTCATAGCTGGGTATCTTTTCAGATGTATTGCTACTGACTAATTCTTGTAAATAGATCAACAGTTTTTCAGGTTTACCGTCTACATCCAACCAATTCATTTCCTTGATCTCTAGTTTAACAACTCCTAGACCACGCGATCGCCCTCCTCCCAATGGTATTTGTTCCGTCTCAAACTGGTGTAAACCAATCATCAACAATCCTAACTCCCATTTTTCCGCATTTTCGACCACAGCACGAAAATCAAACTCCACTCCCGCAGGAACTACTTGAAAGTCATATAGTTTACCATTTGCGGCTGTTTCCGTATCTCTGTCAATTGCTACACCATCTCGTTCTTGGTATTGTCCAAACCAGGTATCTGGTATAACATTTAAATCTCGGACTTGAAATTTACTAGCCATCCAGGGTGAACCAAAGAGCAGAGAAGCTAAGTCTGTTTCAGCGATAATTTTTTCAGTTAGTAAGTTGTCTCTTTCGGCGTTGTGTTCTTCTGGAGGAAATAATTCTTTTAACTCTTGTTCAACTTCTTCCTTTATACCATTTTTACCATTCAGGCGTTGATGGGTAATTGACCATTCTGAATCAATCGCTGGATTACTAGCAAAGCTGGGATCAATTCCTCTCAGAAAACTTTCTAAGCGCGATCGCATTGCGCCTTTAAAGCTAGATCCTGGAATTAAAGGTTGTCCTAACGCATCTTTGATCACTGGTAGATCGGAACCAATTGGTTCAATAGCTCTTCCTGAACTGATTCTTAATGCTGTGATGGTTTTTAGTTTACCACTAATTTCTAAACGATTTCTGAATATATCAAACATAATTTTATTTCCTGATAATTTCTAGTTCAAATTTTCGCCACGTTGAACATGGTTATGAGTCCCATAATATCTGAGCAGGAGTTTACCTCCATTTATTGCTTGACAACTAACGCGCAAACTAAGGGTAACTCGAAAATGATCGATTTGATCAGAATTTTGATATCTTGTATATCTGACTGGATGGAGCAAAACGCTTGTATCCCCATGAGATTGGATTAAAAGACTAGAAACTTGAGCAATAACTTCTTGTAAAGCCAGTTTCTCATTTTTATCTCTAATGTTGTTGTAATCTTCTCGAAAAGTATTTGCATATTCAATTCTGGGAAATTCTAATAAGTCCCTTGAAAGCAACTCAGTTTTAGATTCCTCCCAGATTAAATTTCCCCAAGTAGATAAAACTTTTTGGTGATTATATTCACCAACCAAAGCCCCTGGAATATCTGAGACTTCCGATGGAGATAATCCTAAACCCGCATTCATCAATGCTAGTTTAACGGTATGAGGTGAAATTAGCGATTCATCCACCTTAACAGGAAGTCTAGGAATTGTGATTAAATTGGATTCTCTACCTTCAAAGATGTATATAATTTCATCCGCATAGAACATACCAATTGTATTCATATAGCCTTGTAAGCTTTTAAAGCTACCGACTAAATTGAAACATATCCTATAATTATTCTGTAGAGGTGATATATTTTTTCTCAGCCATACAATCAAATCATCTATACCTTCAGAAAAAGCTTGAGTAGACGAGGTTGAAAGCCCACTAGGTGTATAAATATCAGTAATAACTAACCCATTTTGTCTGAGAAAGTCATAAACTATTTCAGCAGTTGCTTTACCTTGCGCAGTGTCTGTAGAGATTAACCAATGAATATCTTGGATACCATGAGATATTTGTTCTTGATAAATTCCATAAATTCCATTAAGTTCTGCGCTAGCCATACGAATTTGGGAAATCGTACTTTTCTCAAGTTTGTTAATAGCTCTCGATTTCAGAGTCTCAATGATTGAATGAACTTCTACAGGTGTATCCTTTAATATCAGGTTTGCTGTGTCTCTAAGTTGATTATACCAATCTTTTTCAGATGGTTCTTGGCGGTTTATCTGATTTGTTAGTAAGCTAGTTCCAATAGTAGAAATAATTACCCTTTGCATCATTGTCCCCTTAATTGAGTTATTTTTAATTGAAATTAAACCTAAATATTAGGTTTTACTTCCATCAAGTTTAAATTTCAAATGACGAGCGCCATATCCTAAATAAAGCCGAATTAGTTCTAGCCAAATTGCTCTAGAAGAGTCAGTTTTACAACTTGTAGCTATTTCCTGAGCAGTCTTTTTAATATTATTGTCAATATCCTCAATAATTTTTTCAGCTAAGGAGCCTTTACCTCTTCCCCATTTTTTATCTCGTCCTACTTGATAGCGAATAAAGTTTTTAATGACTTCCGCACTATCTGTAGTAGTCGCAACACGGACTAAGTTACGAAATTGAGATTCTTCTAAATCCCCGTAACTAGTTTTATCCAAAGCTGATATAATCCAAGTCACTAGATTATCTTCTGCTTGACGGATTCCTTTTTGAATTTCTAGTTGTTTTTTTGGGTCTAATTCTTCGCTCATTTTGCTTCCTCCCTTAATACTTGATGAAATTCGTTACAAATTTGGACTTGACCGAAACCTTCAGCAGTGCGATCGCCCACTCCTTTAAGTTCTAAATCGGTTAATTTATCAATCCATTTCTTATCATCCTCTTTGTTAACGCTAAATAAATAAACACCTCCTCTATTGGTAACTAATTCAATATCTTTCATCAGACCCCAAGCGCTATTCCAACCAGAACGGTGATCATAGCTGCTGTAAGCTAATTCCAATTTCAAGGAATTGTCTATTTCTGCTAAACCCACAAAGTCACAGAGCATTTTCTCGGAAATGACTGTAGTGCGTAGCCAATTCTCTGTCAGGATAGCATCAGATTGTAAATCAAGAGTAAAATAAGTCCGTTTTTTGAGTAAGTCCTGATCCCGTTGACCAAAAACTGACCAAGGTTTCCAGCGATCGCTAATTTTCCGGTTAAATTCCTGGATCTTGCGGTCAACTTCTGGAGCAGTATTTTCAATACTGGCTGTGATTCCAACTTTCCCTAAACCACGAGAAGTAGCACTACCCAAACGAAATAATCGAGGATTGCGATGAATAAAATCGACTAAATTATTAGCTAATTCTGGATTGGCGACTAAGATAGTACTATGATAAACGAAATTCTGCCAATTTGGCGAGTTTTTGGGGGATTTATCAGGAAATGACTCGTTGAGGACTGCTATACTATAAAGTATATCATCTTCAGATGTCGATCGCTGACGATTAATTCCCACTCTAGTTAAAAAGCGAGTTTTATTTGAATGTGGATAATATTGACCTTCTGCATCTTTACTATAAAAACCGTTGAATGGTTCAACTCTGGTAAAAGTTCCAGGATCGCTTGGATCATAAGGAAAATCATACACGTTGGACAAAAAGCGATCAATCAGAGTATCGAAAACTCCGTTTCCTTTGGGTTTAAACCCTGGTTTTTCCTTAGAGCTAACTGCTGTTGCGGGTAAAACCATGATTTGGATCGGATCATCCACAACTTCAGAAACTTCTATATTTTCTCCCGACTCATCCTGGGTACTGATTTTACATACTGCTGGATAGGCGTTTTGAAAGATCGCTGATGAATCGCTTAAAAATAATTCTGCAAAATCGCCACCATCTGGTACGAGATTTTTGCTAAATATATCTGATGTTTGTTGTTGAGCAGTTTGGAGAATTTGGCTGGCGATCGCTCCCCGAATCACGGAACCAGGAATGTGGTCTTGGGCTTCACTGACAGAACCTGGTTTACGAGCGGCGATCGCCAAAGGAGATAAGGCTGTAATCTTTAACTTAATTTTTTGCATAATTTGGGAGTAAAAATTGCCAACTTTCATCATCAGGCGCTAAAGTTTCCAAATCCTTCCACTGTAACCAACCCAGACCTGCTGACTTGCTTCCACCCAAAGCGTGGATATGTCGCAAAGCAGCCAGAATCAGAGGTTTAGTATATTTGGGAGAACTTGGGAGTAAATGAATATCCCCAACAAATTCCAATTGATTATTCGCTGGAGAAGTTTCCAGAAAATACAACTTCCTTTCTTCCGATGTACGACGACGACGATTGATCGTCACACCCGAACGCAGAACCTCTGGTAAGTTGTCTTTTTTGGTGGAACAAACTAAGTCATCAACTATAATCCGGGATGGAAGAGTTGGATTTCCGAAGATCTGGGAAACGAAACAGTGATAACCTTTGTAACCTGGAATTTTGTAACTGTTTCTTAAAGGTTCATCTACTTGTGTTTCAGTCGGAGAAAGAATATCCGCTCTGGGAGAGAGGAAAATTTGCCATCCTAACGCACTAGCGATTTTCTCACATTCGTGACGGAGTCTTCCTTTGAGTTGGGAAGCGGGAATAATTAATTGTCCTTGAGTATTACGAACAATCGGTTTATCCGCTAAAGAACCATCTGAACCACCAGCACCTACACATAAAGCACTATCGATAATTGCTGTCAGGGGAATTGTGGTGATGTGATTTTGGGTTAAATCATTCAAGGAAATCATACTTTTGCTCTCCGCTCCTGTGATTGGGAAAGACTGGGACGGGAATCAGTTTTTTGAATAAAAGGATATAAATCTACTAAATCTCGCCATATTGTCTCATAAGTCATCTTTTTCTGTTTCTGTAAATTCTCTGGTTTTTTATGATTGACTGGAGAATCTTGATTTTTCATTTTTTCCTTAACCTCCGCTAAAGACATCCAAGGTGCGAGATTTCCACTATTCTTTTCCTCTTTCGGTAAACACCATGCTTCTTCAAAGTATTTTTCTAATAAATCTCGAGATTCTTTATTAGCTAGACGCACTCGAAAATAACGATAATTGAGTATAGCTGTCTGTTTTCCTCGTTCTAGCAAACTCCGGATTTGGTAAATTTGTGATTTGGGGAAATCGGAATCTTTTAAAGCCTGTAGAGTTTTTAATAATCCACTTAGTTCATGCAATGTATAAGGCGCAGCATATAACTTGAGTTTTGGTGTTCCTGGTTGTAATTTAGTTAGAGCATCAGACCGAAATTCATTAACATTAGAGGAAATCATCGTTACCGATTTCATCACCAAGAAATCAACAGTACCACCAGAGTATTTTTCTTCTTTCTTTAATTCTTTCGCCCGTTTTTTAGCAGATTTAAGTAGTTGACTGGTGAGTTGTTCTGTATAGTATATAGGAGTACTTTCTGATGTAATCAGTACTCCAGTTGACATGCTTAGTTTACACTGCTTTTCTGTTTGTATACTTTCTCTATGGCGATAACGATGTACT
>Ga0116226_10001062_pt1 | contig 23892 bp, 21 predicted proteins | sample S1TSphfallax_FD_89692 | JGI IMG/M metagenome (GOLD analysis project Ga0116226, IMG submission 89692) | Host-associated microbial communities from peat moss isolated from Minnesota, USA - S1T2_Fa - Sphagnum fallax MG | ecosystem: Host-associated > Plants > Peat moss > Unclassified | place: USA... | reverse complement strand
TTTCGTTCGTGCCTTATACCGCTCTACCAAAGCGCAGCCCGAAAGCACGGAAAGCGGTGCGACGTTGATCCTCGGTCGGCTCTCCGTCCGGATACACGCTGATGATTCGATTCTTGAACGGTGCGAAGCTCGTGTGTTCCCCGGCCTCAAACGCGCGCAGCTCCGCGTCAGTCAGGGCAATGAAAACCCACTGACGCCGATTCTCGACCGCAAAGAAGTCGAGCAACCGAAGGCGGACGGGCTCGGGTTTCATTTGCCGACAGTCTGCCGCGCGCCGCCCGCTAAAGCTGTCTGCCGGGAGCGGATTTTCCCCGTCTGCCTCTGATGGGGCCGGTACAGAGACCATCCCTTCACTCATTGCTGGAACCCTCTGCACTCCTTTGCTGGTTGAGAAAATCTATATTTTGCTGCTCAAAACAATCACGGGCGTCGAGGATAGTGCGCGAGACCAAGTCAGCGGTCTCTCGATCATCTTTTGCCTCAGCCTCTCGCCGTTGCTGGCGCAGCTCGGCGAGAAACGCCTGTTGCCGGTCATGCCGCGCCTCGACGACGCTGGCGTAATCCCCGTTCGGAAGGTCTTGGTACAGATCGGCTGGCGGCGTGAAAGTGCGATCGCCTGCGCGCCCCGATGCGAGAGGCGAATTCTCGCCCAAGCGCACGGTCAAGCTTTGCGCGGCGGTCCCAACGGGGCCGCATATATCACTCAGGACGGAGAACGTTTCTCCAAGGCCGGACGGCCCGAAGGTGACGCGCGTGTCAAAGCCCACCCACCCTGCTTCGGGTACACGGCAGAAATGAATGGTCAGATCCACGTTGGCGAAGAAAGCGCGACCCGGGCGCTCGCGAGCGACTAGTCCGTTGGCAGTATCAATCAGCTTAACGAAGCCCGCGACGGGAGTATCCGTCTCTCCGGCGATGAGCGGGTAACGCGTGCGGAGCCAACTGCGGCCACGGCCCGGTCGCGCCCCTGTCTCTTGGCGCGCCTCGAGCGATCGAATAAAACCACCGCTCCATTCAGACAAGCCCTTCATCGAGTGCATCGAGTCCGGCGACGGCAGCGGAGCCCATTCGGTGCCCGCTACTTCTGACGTATCGGTCGAGGAAAGGCGCCATACCCGCGCTCGGATACTGGTTTGACTATCGTGGCGCATGTTGGCTTCGATCAGCTCAATGGAGCGCCCTGGTCGCACTACGTCGACATCGATGGTCAGCTCACCAGAATGGATGACCCCCAGGACGTCGAATGCCACTCTGGAAACGAGCTTATCGCTCGGCAGGCGACGTTCCAATTCGGCGACGATCAGCCCGGAGGCCGGTGCCAAGTGCTGCTCGCCGGGCTGCCAGGCGCCTTGCGCATGCAGGGTCGAGACGAATCGGTTCTCCCCGAGGCGAACATAGTAGGCATCCGGGTATTCTCCACCCGCAGACCCCAGATGGCGGTTAGTGGTGACAGGCATCCATATAGTCTACCGCACTCAATGCGGCTTTTGCCCAAACCGTCGGAGGCGTGAGGTTGAGCCTTCAGGCTATCGTTATGTGACTACTCAAACGATTGTTCTCTTACGCGTCAGTGATGGATGGTTTACGCACAGCAGCACGCGCTGGTAGCTTTCATTCCCACACGACACAGCCCGACGCTGCGTACCACTCGTCTATCTTTGCCGCCGCGGCGGATTCAATATGGCGTCGCTTGATCTTCATCGTCGGCGTAAGGCAACCATTGGCAATTGACCAAGGCTCGCGAGCTACCACAAGGCGGTCCAGCCGCTCGTGCTTGGCGAGAGACACATTTATATCGTGCAGTAGTCTTCCCAATTCAGCCTCCAAAAGGTCACGGGAATCTTTGTTGCCAAGGTGAAGGCGCAGATTTTCGGCCGGCACAACGATAGCAAAGGCGGCAGGCTGCCCCGCGCCCGCGACCATCGATAGCTCCACCATAGGATGGGCATTCAGCCGGTTTTCAATTGGTGCGGGAGCGACGTATTTGCCCTTTGCGGTCTTAAACAGCTCTTTTTTACGCCCGATAATCTGCAACAGGCCGTTTGCATTGTGTTTGCCGAGATCGCCGGTGCGGAAAAATCCGTCGGCAGTAAAGCTGTCTGCGGTTAATCCAGGCTCCTTATAGTAGCCCACCATCGTGCCGGGCGACTTGATAAGGACTTCTCCATCATCGTCGAGGCGTACCTGCACACTCGAGTAAGGCACGCCGACGTGGCCAACGGCGTTGGCCGTGACTCTGGATGCATGCGAACAGGTAAAGTCCTCGGTCATCCCATAGGCCTCCAATAGGTTCAGCCCCAACCGCCGGTACCGCAAGAGAACTTCGGGCGGAATTGGCGCCGTGCCACTGCCGGCAAGCAATACCTTGTCAAGACCCATACCATTCAGCACGCTCTTCGCGACGATTCCACCTACCAGCGGGATGTTCAGCAGCCAAGCCAGTTTTTTGGCTGATATTTTTTCGTGTACGCCCTGCTGGAACTTCATCCAAAGTCGCGGTACCGATACAAAAAACGTCGGCCTCGCGCGCTGTAGATCCGTCATAAAAGTCGCCAGCGATTCCGAAAAATATATGTGTATACCACCGTATACCAGTGCGGCGCACTCAATGAATGCGCGTTCAACGGCATGGCTCAGCGGCAGGTACGACAACATCCGCTGCAGGAATTCGTCGCCGATTTCTTTGCGAAAGTCACTCAATATCGCTGACACGGCACCTGTCACGGTGCCGAAGCTTTGCATCACGCCTTTGGGCTGTCCAGTGGAACCTGAGGTATAGAGCAGCATCGCAATATCCGCTGCGGATCGATCTGGTCGCCCCGCCTTCGGCTCGGTGCGTTGGACGATCGCTTCCCAAGTCTCGAAGCCCGTGTCAGGCGCCAAGGGCAGCGCAACACAAGGCAGGCCGTCGGGTATGGCTGCCCGTTGTTCCGGCCAAATGTCGAGTTTGCCTACAAATAGCAGACTGGCCTCGCTATGGTCGAGCACGTATCGGATCGTCTCGGCGTTTTCGGTGGGGAAGATGGCCACCGTGGTGCCTCCGGCCATCCAGATGGCCAGCTCGGCCATGATGAAGTGAGCGCTGTTCTTGGCCAAAATAGCAATTCGCGCACCCGGCGGAAATTTACAACTTTGCAGATGAGTTGCCATGCGACGGGCCTCGTTCAGTGTCTGGCGCCATGTGTAGTCGATGACCGCACGCCCGCCGACTGGCTGGGTCAGCAACACCTGATCCGGTCGCTGGGTCTCGTGGTCATAGACGTACTCTAGGATTAACTTTTGCGTCGCCATTTTCGCCTCCACAGTACATGCACATTTGACGCCGCTCAGCACCGAGTCACTATGTGTGCAATTGACGTCTTGGACTGACCTGTTTTCTAAATCTACGGCATTGGCGGTCTGAGTCGCTCACCCTCGCCTCACTTCGTACATTCACAGAGACTACGACACAGCGCGGGTCAGATTCGGCGTCATTGCGGAGATACCTGACAACGATTGGCAGCACGGGACAGTTTCTTGCACCGATTAAAAGCCAAGAATAACCCACGGACAGTAGCGACTGAACCTTGCGAACGCGACCTCATGAGGGGATCTATAATCAAGGAGATTGGAAGCGCCGTGATGAGCCAAACCAGTAGCGGAGACCGCCCGAGCGTTCAAGCTGGATTCACGAATGGTGTTTGGACCCGGGCAGTACCGATCCCATGCCGCTCCAGCCTGTCATTCCAACTGAGCGAGGAGCGCGGGAAGCCGTCGATGCGGTTGTCGTGCGTTCGCGGACGGAGCCGCATATTCAGCGCTTCGACAGTTTCGAGCATGTTCAGCTTGGCGACACGGCTGGCGGGCCGAGTTCCGGATTCATTTTGCTCGAGTCTTACAATCGTGATCTTCCCCAGCACGCCGGCCCGGTTACCGGCTGGCCGGCGGAGTGGCAGCGCTATTTTTTTTCGACCAGTCGAAAATGATCGGGGCGGTCCTCATTGGATCGCCTATGGCGATGACCATCTCAACGAGCGCGCGTTCCGACCTCTCATCTGACTGCATGGGGCACCACGAGGGTACACGGCGCAACGGCCGTTCGACTTAGGACTTCGCGACCGTGGCCAGTCGCTTGTTCTGTGGGAACATGTTTTGCCGGGCCTGCTCGTCCATCTCCTGCTTGAAACTATATTTAGACGCAAGCGCAGCGGCGCGTTCAGCCGCCGGCCGCGCGCTGATCTCATCGACCAGCCGCTTCACGTTCGGATACTGGACCCACGCCTCAGGCCCGAAAATGAACGGGATGGCGCGCGCCCAACCCCAAACCGACATGTCTACAATCGAGTAGGTGCTCCCGACCATGTACCGGCCTTTACCGAGCTGCGCCTCTACGAGTCCCCAGTGCCGCTCGGCTTCATAGGTGTAGCGGTTGAGGGCATACTCTTTCGGTTCGGGTGCAAAATGCTTGAAGTGAACCGCCTGTCCGCCATAGGGGCCGATTCCGGAGGCCACCAGCATCAACCAGGAAAGCATTTGCGCCCGATCCGCATCGGTCTTGTCGACGAGAAATCTACCGGTCTTTTGCGCAAGATACAGCAAGATCGCCGTCGAATCGAACAGGACGGCATCCCCGTCAGTGAGCGCCGGTGTCTTGGCATTAGGGTTAATGGCGAGGAACGCGGGGTCGAACTGTTCGCCCTTGCGGGTATCGATCGGCACCACCTCGTAGTCAAGTCCGGTCTCCTCGAGGAACAGAGCGACCTTTGCAGGATTTGGCGAAGGGTGATAATAAAACTTGATCATCGTTAGCCTCCGGAATAGCAGCGATTCACGGTGAAGATGGCTGAGGGCCGCGCCGGAGGATAACACGCCCCATAAAAGCCATGGCTACCGGCCTTCGGACGTAACGAACCGTAGAGCGGTTCACTTTTCGGCAGTGCTCAGGCGGCGTCAGAATCGGGAAGAGCGGCATGCAAATCAGGCGAATGGCTCACCCTTCCAGCTCCTTCAAGAGGAAGACGCGCGCGCTCTTCCAGCTGCGCTTGACGGTCATCGGCGACAACTCTAATACCTCGGCAACCTCCTCGATGGACAAACCCGCGAAGTAGCGCATCTCGACCACGCGAAACGCCCGGTTGTCGATCCGCTCCAGCTGCTCGAGCGCCGCGTGCAGGGCCTCGGCGTCCACGCTGTGGTCCTTGATCTCGGCATCGACGTGAGAGAGCGTCACATGACCCTCCCCCGATCCGCGCTTCTGCGCATTGTGCCTGCGGACGACGTCGACAATGACGCTACGCATTACCGTCGCGGAATACGCAAAGAATTCGCGACGATCGCGTAAGGAAGGCAGTTCCTGCGCCGAGAGTCTCAGATACGCCTCGTGCACCAGGCTGGGCGCATCCAAATGGGCTTGCGGGCCGCCAGGTAGGCGAATCCGGGCGAGCCGGGTCAGTTCATCGTAGACCTGCGTGAACAGTTCGGAACGGGCCCGCAAGCTGCCGGTCCGCACCTCCCCCAGAAGGATCGTAATATTGCCCATTACGGTCCGCGAGTATAGCGCCTACCCTGTCGATTCTCGCGATATCGATCCCGGCGCTACGCCGCATCGGCGACGAAAACCCTTCTCGACGGCAATCTGCTTGGGATCGTCCCTTCGATGTTCCCGGTACACCCAGGCTGTTCAATGGGAGATCGTGACCTCCATATGGGCAGCCGGATAAACTCCTCGCAACGCCAATACAGAATAGTCACTGAAGGTATTGCCGGCGATGAGCTTGCCGACGAGGCTATCCCTGCTGGTGTACAGCGTCACCCCGGAAGTTCCAAAACTGATCTGCGGAAACAGCGTTTGCTGGAGCATTTGAACCACGCCGGAACGAGTGTGGGGGGCGTACCACCAGTTTGCCAGGAATACCGTGGCTGAATTGGGCGGCGGCGCCGTTTCGGGGCCATAGATCGTGTAGGGAGGCACACCAGGGGCTGCAGCGGCCACGTAAAGGTTGCCATTGCCGGTGGTGGAGCCGCTGTACTCATAGGAGAGTTGCGGGTCGTACTGCGCAGGCAATCCCGCCTCGTCAAATGCGGCCACGAGCGCCACGTTGTTGCTGACGTAAATGAGGGTGTAGTTATTGATGTCGCCCGTCCCATCGGGAGAGACGATATTGATGCCGATTTGCGAAAGCACCGTGGGCTGGCCGAAATGCCCGTCCACGGTCGCCTTCTCGCAGCTGGTGGCACGAACCACCAGGTTTGCCATACCGTTTACGGCCGCAATGCGATATTCGGTCGGAACCAGCGGAGTCGCCACGCCCAAGGATACGGGCCCTTCGCCGGCGAACTCTGAACAGTTGGTGAAATCAACAGCAAAACCGCGATCCGATTCTGCCTCGGCAAATGAAGCGCCAAACATTGAAACGAGCAATAGCGGCAAGATCGCAGAATTACGCATGGGTTCAATCCTTAAAGTTGTGGGTCACGAGGCATCCTTCTGATCGAGTAACGTATTGGCTACGCAAAACGGATCAATTGTGTAAATTATGTTTGCGCCCCCCAGGCGGCACGCCCGGCCCAGGCGGGCGTCCGAGCGGTTTTTCATTGTTCGCCAGGTCGAAGGAACTGACCGCCAGCAGAGGCAGAATTAGCAGTGAAGCCACGACAGGAAAGGCAAAACGCAGCTGTGTCATCTGTTTAATACTTTGTAGATGATTGATGGGATCGATCGAGTCTGCTAACTCCTGCACTAACGTAAACGGCGATGGAAGAGGTACATCGTAGGGACGCTGTGCCAACCATGAAAGAGCCCGTTTTATTTGGCCATCTGCCGCCATTCATACGGCGCTTGGTCCGTTCCGCGGCGAGATTCCGTTTTTCCATAGCACCCTCGAGCTATGGGAGAACACGTGGACAGATTCGCCCGGCCAAGCCTCGCAACGCGGATCGAGCGGCTTCGCAACAACCGCTGGCTCATCGCCGGCGCAGGCGTGCTCGTCATGATGCTGGCGGGCACGCTGTACTCCTGGGCCATTTTCACACAGCCGCTGATCGCAAGCTTTCACTGGGACCTGCGCGAGTGCACCTGCGCTTACGCCATTGCGAATTTCTGCCTGGCCGCGGTCGGTTCGCTGATCGGCGGGTTCTGGCAAGACCGGCGTGGACCCCGCCGTGTGGCCGTCACGGGCATGGCGCTGTGGGGTCTCGGTAACATTCTCGCGGGCTCGGGCACGACGGCGTGGGGAGCGCCCTGGCTGTTCATCACTTATGGACTCATCGGTGGCGTGGGCGCCGGCATGGCCTACATCGCGCCCGTCAGCATGGTGACGAAATGGTTTCCCGAACGGCGGGGACTGGCCGGCGGCATGGTTGCCGGTGGCTTCGGTTTGGGTGCCTTCTTTTACAATCAATTCGTACCTCGGCTGCCGGGCTTTCATGCCGCGGCGAGCCACGCCGGCAATCTACTCGCCGCAGAAGGCGCGAATGGCACTGGGCCGGCCCTGGGCATGGCGCCAGAAGACATCGCAGCCGTCATGCACGCCTTCATCGGTTCGGGTTGCGTCTATTTGATCGTCGGCGTGCTCGCTGCCGCGCTGTTTCGCAATCCGCCGACCGTTGCCGGTGCGGCTGCATCGGCCGTCGCGTCGACCGATCAACAAGGCTTCGCGCCGTCGGCCGTCCTAAGCTCGCCGCAGTTCTATCTCTTGTGGCTGCAGCTGTTCGCCAATTCGATCGCCGGCATTACCATCATTTCCAATGCCGTGTTCATCCTGCAGGATCTGACGCAACAGCCGGCGAGCCGCCTGGCTCCCTTGTTTGGACTGGTCAGTATTTGCAACGCGATCGGTCGACTATTGTGGGGTGCGGTGTCCGATCGGATCGGATGTCGCGCAACGTTCGCGCTGATGTTTGTGATCCAGGCGGCGGTTCTGTTCCTACTGCCCGCCGCGCACCATTTGGCGCTCGCCCTGAGCGGCTTTGGCATCGTCCTCCTCTGCTGCGGCGGCGGCTTCGGCACGATGCCGGCCTATAATGTCGAGTCGTTCGGTGCGCGGTTCATGGGCCTCAACTACGCGCTGATTCTCACCGCCTGGGGATTTGCCGGGCTGATCGGACCGCTGTTGAATGCGCGCGCAAAGGATCTGACCGGCTCGTTTGCCGGGAGCTTGCCACTGGTTGCAAGCGTGCTGCTCGTGGCGGTGCTGTTGCCGTACTTCAGTGCGCGGACCGCTCCGCACCCACCGCGCGCGCGTGAGATGCCATACGCCAACCGTGCGGGTCGTGCTGATCTGCTATCTTAGGCGTTTTAGGGCAGCGGCAAGGCCACCATGAAGTTGGATGAAGCAACCTGGGCGCGGATCTTCCCATGGCTCGACAAGGCCCAAGATGTGCCGGGCGGCGCCGGCTCGGCCTCGGCCACGCTTTAACCTCCAGCCGGCTGACTTCGCTCCCATCAACGCGTCCTGCGTACCTCGTAGCGGCGGACCATGCAGCCCTACCGGCCGCTTACGCTGCGCTCGCGCTCCGCAACAAGCCTATCGGAGCCTTGAGTGACCGTTTGATATTCGGTAATCGCGCGATGAGCCGTTTCGCACCTGTTATCTGTTATAGACCTGTGTTCTGAAACAAACCGGGTAGCGTAAGTCGACTCGCTGCTCAACATTCAAGGAGCGCGCCCGGCAGGCCTATGAGCGAAGATTCAATGTCACTCTTGCCATCGACGTCATGACGGACTCGCGCCCCGAGGCTCAGGACTTCAGCTTCAGGAACGTCTTTCCGCGGCTCGCAGAGTCCGGGGTAGGATTCTCCTCGTCAACTGTCAACGTACTCTGGGGCTTTTTCAACGTGGTGATCGGCTACCTGCTCCTCCGCCATGTCGGCGATTTCGGGTGGCGGAACACGGGTGACGTCGCTGCATTCGGCGCAGGCGCACTCCTGGTCGAACTTTTCTGCGCGCGTCACTTCGGCCGCTTCCACGGCGGCAATACCCCCAAGAGCCAGTGAGTTTTTCACTTTCGCGCGTCTTCCGGTCTCTGGGAGGGTTCAACTATCGCGTCTGGGCCGTCGGCGCCTTCATCTCCAATGTGGGCACATGGGTGCAACGGACGGCCCAGGATTGGCTGGTCTTCACCCAGCTCACGCATCATGACGCCTCTGCCGTCGGTCTGGTCATGGCGTTACAGTTCGGACCACAGCTGCTGCTCATGCCGTGGACCGGCTTCGCCGCCGACCGTTTCAACCAGCGCAAACTGCTAATCGCTACGCAGGCGACCATGGGCATCCTTGCGCTGGGGCTGGGGGTACTCACCATCGCGGGCATCGTGCAACTCTGGCAGGTTTACATCTTCGCCTTCCTGTTTGGCTGTGCAGCGGCGTTTGACGCGCCGGTGCGCCAGACATTCGTCTCGGAATTGGTTGGCGATGACGGCCTGCACAACGCGATCGCACTCAACTCCACCTCCTTCAACGCCGCGAGGATGATCGGTCCTGCCGTCTCCGGCGTGATCATCGCCGCGATCGGCACGGGCTGGGCCTTCCTGGTCAACGGCGTCTCCTTCGTCGCGGTGCTGGTCTCCCTCTCATTGCTCCGCGTGTCCGAACTTTGTCCAAACCCCAGGGCCGGGCGAGTCAAGGGCAGCTTCACCGACGGGTTTCGCTATGTGTGGCGTCGTCCGGACCTGAGCGCCGTCCTGATCATGTTGTTCCTGATCGGTACCTTCGGCCTGAACTTCCAGATCTTCATCTCGACGATGGCGGTAGACGTCTTCCACGTCGATGCTCGTGGATATGGCCTGTTGTCGTCGATCATGGCGATCGGCACGATGGCCGGCGCCCTCATGGGCGCAGGCCGCGAGCGTCCCCGCTTCGGCCTGCTGCTGGTGGGCGCGGCCGTGTTCGGAATCGGCTGCACGCTGGCCGCCATCGCGCCGGGCTATTGGTTTTTCGCGACCGCACTCGTCGTCATTGGTGTAGCGGCACTGACATTCACAAATACCACAAACAGCCTGATGCAGCTCACGACCGAGCCCGCCATGCGCGGACGGGTGATGGCGCTGCGCGTCGGAATTGCGCTCGGGGGCACACCGATCGGGGCGCCGATCGTTGGTTGGGTCGCCAACCATTGTGGGCCACGCTGGGCGCTCGGCGTCGGTGCGGCGTCCGGCTTCGCCGCCGCCATCGTAGCCGCGGTATTCCTAGCATTAAGAAAGAATACTGCTTTGGATATCGTGAAGCGCGACCGTGCAACGTAGTCCGAAGTGACGAGACGTCGCGCTATGGTAAACACCCCCTATATGATGTCAGTGGAGGAGGCGAGGCTATGCACTTTCGCAACAAGCATCGATTGGCGTGGTTGTGCTGGCTCGGCGTCAACCATGTAGTACATCAGCGCTACTCTATCCATTTCCGTAAAGAATAGGAAAAGCAAAATGAGCAGAAGGGTTCTTACAGAGGAAGAAAAGAAAAGACGAAAAGAAGCAAAAAAGTACGAGAGAAGGAAGATAAAAGACACTGAACGCCTAAATACCGTGGACAACCTGAGGAATCTTATCTGTTCCTTACAAGACGATATTAAGCGGAAGCGCTTAGATAGCGGCCGTGTCCGAGAAGCATCCGGAGCACTCGATCAGCTCGGATACAAGTATAATGCCGACGACTTTCCGCCTCTGCCGGATCCGAGTCAATTCAAGGATCTAAGCAAGGATTCCCCACAAACTCTCGCCGAAGCGATGCTGTGGAAATTGGTAAGATGGAAAGCGTATAAGAACTTCGCGGCAAACTTTCAAAAAGCAGCGGCGCAACCGACTAAGAATACCGATGTCGTATTGTTCGCGTTTGCTAAACATTTGAGGGATCGAAACTTTCCAATTTATGATCAGCACTCGCTGCGGGCGCTATGGGCGTGTGGGGAGTTGGGAGACGACGAAATAATTGTTTGTAAGTCGGTATTGTTCAGTAAGACGGGGAAATGGAAAGATTCGGGCTCCGGGAAACATAGCGTTCAAGCCTACGATCTCTTTTGCAAGCATTTAGAGAGGCTTGCCGGTTCGCAGAGTGCAATTACCAAAGAGCAACTGGACCATTTGCTCATGCCTTTGGGGCAAGCCATAAAACAGATTACAAGATCATACGAACAATTCTTGAGTCTCTGTCAGCCGCCTCGAGCAGACGACGCGGTGGCGAATTCTCGAATGTCCGCGAAAGAATAAGGCGCAGGGTCAACCCAGTCGGGGTCGATTGTTGCACTGGAGCGCTTCCCAGTATAGAACTCCGGATATTGAAGGCCCCTTTCACAGGCAATGTGGTTGAACCAGTCGCGTGCCGCCGGTTCTCTGGCCCCAAACCCCTCGATATGTCGGTATTCCGCTTTGTTATTGGCCAGCCGCTCGCCGGTCAGCGTACGATTTTCGGCCATTGAAGCTAACTGACTTGTCAGTTAGCTGGGAGCCGATACGTCGCAAGAAAATAGCCGGCGTAGTCGGAGCGACTCATTTGTGCCCGTGGAGAATCATCGTGGGGCTTCGTAACCTGTCAATTGCGTCCTTTTCCGCCTCGTTCAACCGAACTCGATGGGGCCGTATCGCAGTTTTGGGTCTGGCCGGTCTTTGCGGGTGGATTTTCGCAGCCCATGCTGCGTTGGCCGATGAGTCGTCGGGAGACAAGGATAAAGATGCGCTCCAAGAGATCGTCGTGACCGCCCGCCAGCGCGAGGAGTCGCTGGAAAACGTCCCGGATTCGGTCACGGCTTTCTCGGCTGCGACCATTGCCGCCGCGGACATACAGCGGGTATCCGATTTCGTCGAATTGACCCCGAACATTACCTTCAGGCAGACGTTTCGCGAGGGCGCCTCGTACATCACGATTCGCGGCATCACGACCGGACAGGGCGGCTGGGCCCCCGTGACGTATGTCGTCGACGGTGTTCCCGTGGGATCCAATGACGGAATCAATATCGGGGCCCTCGTCGGGGTGGAACGAATTGAAGTATTGAAGGGCCCTCAAAGCGCGTTGTATGGCGCGGGTGCGATCGCCGGCGCCATCAATATCGTGACCAAGGCGCCGACGAACACGTTCTCCGGCGAGGCCCATGTGTCTTATGGGGACTACGGGGACAAGCGCACCACTCTGTCGCTCTCCGGTCCTATCATCAATAATGTCTTATTGTTCAGGGTCGATGGCTACTACCGGGATACCAATGGCTCGCAGGAGGATACGGCGGGTCAGGGCCTTAATTTCGACAGCACCTCGGACTTGCGTGGCAAACTCATCCTCAATCTCGACCCGGTGACCGTCGACCTGCGCGCCCATGTCGTCCACACGCGAGAGGGGGCGGTATACCAAGAACTTCTGCCACCGGGTGTGGCGGGCGAAGATCTGTTCGACAATTTCTCTGATTCTCCGGGCATCAATCGCGGCATTATCGGGGCGGAGTCCGTCACGGAAAACGAGGAGTCCATCAAGGTCGATTGGAATGCCGGCTTCGCAACGCTCACGTCGATCAGCGCATACAGTCAACTCACGCAGGATCTATTTGGTAGCGCCACCTGGAACCAACCGCCGGCGGCTGGCTTTTGCGGCGAAACCGGCGGCGTGGGGGAGCCTCCCGATTGCTTTCAGACGTCGGTTGACGATTTCAAGGTCTACTCGCAAGACTTTCGGCTGACCTCTCCCTCAAATCAGCCACTGCGATGGCTCGTGGGTACGTCCTATCTATTTCGCGAAGCACCCAACAATTTGACCGTGGGTGCCGGGGCGCTAAATGCAGACGGTGCGGTCGTGCCGAGCACGAACACCGTCGTCGATGAAACCGACTATCGCCATGACCGCATCATGGGCGTGTACTCACAGGTGAACTATGACATCACCTCCGCCTTGGAGGCGACAACGGCGGTTCGCTGGGACGAAAACCATTACGACACCACTGCGTACACCAATCTAGGGCTGGGCACGCCCGTTCCGACGCCCGACGGCGAGAGAACGCAGCATGCCGTGGATGCCTCCACCCAGCCAAAACTGCAGCTCGCCTATCATTGGGAAACCGACATCATGACTTACGCCAGCGTGTCGAAGGGATTTCGTAGTGGGTTTTTCTACACGGGCAATCTCACCAAGCCCGAACATACCTGGAACTACGAAATTGGCCTAAAGAGTGCGTTTGACGATCGTCGGATCACATTGAATGCCGCCGTTTTCCACATCAACTATTCGGATCAACAGTTCTCCACCATCGTGGCGACACCGCCTTATCGAGTCACCTCCAATATTCCGTATACCAAGATCAACGGCTTCGAGCTCGAGTTGGCGGCCCGGCCAGTCGCAAGCCTCACGCTCGGAACCGGCATCGGCAACACCGTGGGCAAGGTGGACGATGGTTCGGCGGACCCCTACACTCCGAAAATAACGCTCAATATCTGGGCCGAGCACTCCCTGCCGGTGATTGCCGGCTGGAGTCTCGATACGCGAGTCGACTACCGCTATCAGTCCAGTCAGTATCTGGGGGAAGAAAACGAATTCCCAATTGGCGGAAAGACCTATGTCAATCTGCATAGCGCGCTCACCGACGGCCGATGGAGTGTCGGGATCTACGGGAATAACCTGACCAATGAACGCCAGGCAAACGAGATCGACAATGTGGGATTCGGGTTTTTACGTTACAACAGCGATCCGCGTACCTACGGCGGCGAAGTCAGTTACAAATTTTGACCACGGGCACGCGAGGCGCCTTGATGTCGGTGGATCCCAATACAACCGCGGCCGTGAGAACGTTCACCGTGTATAAGGCGCCTCGCAAACCGATCATCTCGTCACGTCAAAGGAATACGACGAGATTGGGCGAACCCCGCGACGGGCAGGCCACCAAGCGTAAGCTTTCTCAGGCGGGATTGCGGCTCTTTGCGACTCATGGCTACCATCTGACGAAAGTGTCGGACATCGTCGCGGAGTGCGGCCTTACCCAGGCGTCGTTTTACGTGTATTTCAAGACGAAGCTTGAACTTGCCTTGGATCTTCTAGCTCAAGGGCGGGATGAGATGGTGCGCACGCTCGCTCGCGGCTACCGGCAAGCGCCGGTCACCGCAGACGAAATGATTCGTAATTCCCGGGATTTACTCCGCGACCTGTTGGTCTTTTGTCAATCCAATCGGGCTTTTGTGGCCATCCTGCTCGCGCGGGGACATGGGGTGGACCCCAAGATCGACCGGGCGATTGCGGGTACGCGTGAGGCCATGTACCTCGCCCTTCGCCAAAACATCGAGCGCGCGACAGAGCTCGGCATGCTACCCCCGAGTGACGATATCGGTCTGCGAGCCGCGTTGGTCCACCGTTTGATCGAGGGCACTATCGAGTGGTGGCTTTTTGGGCATGGTTATAAGCTAAATCACCGGCCGACCGTGAGTGCGGAGGGGTTGGCCGATGAATTGGTCCGCTTCGAATTCCTGGGGCTTGTCGGACAAGCGCCCGTAACCGGTCACAAGACCTCGTGACGCAGGAACAGTGGAGTTTGGGCATCGATGTCGGTGGCACTTTCACCGACTTGGTGGCGAGCGGTCCGAACGGAGCACTGCTGACCGCAAAGACCCCGTCGACGGCGGATCAATCCGATGGGGTCCTCGATTCCATCGCCAGGATCGCCGCGCAGGTGGGTATCGGGGTGGACAGCTTCTTAAGTCAGGTCGGTCTGATCGTGCACGGCACCACGGTCGCCACGAACGCACTCTTGGAAATGCGTGGGGCCAAGGTGGGCCTCATTACGACGGCTGGCTTTCGCGATGAAATCGAGTTTCGACGATCTTACAAGGAAAGCACCTTCAATCCCCGGCTGAAACCGCCGCCGGCGATTTGTCCGCGGCGGTACCGGATTGGCGTTCCGGAGCGCGTCGACTCGCGGGGCGAGATCGTTACGCCGCTCGACGAGCAGGCCGTACGCGAAGCGCTGCGGTTCTTCAAATTGGAGGGTATCGACGCCCTTGCGGTCTGTTTTCTCTTCAGTTTTCTCGCGCCCGCCCACGAAAGGCGCGTCGCGGAACTTGCCGCCCAGGAATTACCGGGCGCCTTCATATCACTTTCCTCAGAGGTTCTGCCGGAAATTCGTGAGTTTGAGCGGGTCTCCACGACGATCGTCAATTCCTTCGTCGGTCCGGCAATCGCCTCTTACCTGACCCATTTGGAAGAGAAATTGAGGAATCGGGGCTTCGCGGGCGAACTCCTTGTCATGCAATCGAATGGCGGCGTCTTGGGGATAGCCGAAACCGGCCGATCGGCCGTCAATACCCTGTTGTCCGGCCCGGCCGGCGGAGTGACGGCGGCGTCCTTTGTCGGTGAAAAAGCGGGATACGAAGACCTCATCACAGTCGATATGGGCGGCACCAGCTATGACATCTCCGTCATCGAGCACTTGCGACCGAATGTAACCACCGCCAATTGGATCGGGCGCTATAGAATCGCGAAGCCGGTACTCGACATCCACACCATCGGTGCAGGGGGTGGCAGCATCGCCTGGATCGACAATGGCGGGGCTTTACGGGTCGGACCCGAGAGCGCCGGCGCCAATCCGGGGCCCGCTTGCTATGTCCGCGGTGGAGAACGACCAACGGTGACCGATGCCGATCTCGTCCTGGGATTCCTCAATCCAGACAATTTTTTGGGCGGTACCATGAGCCTATCGCTCGAGAACGCGCAGCGGGCCATCCAAGACCATGTCGCCGGCCCGCTCGGCATCACGCTCATCGAGGCCGCGCTCGCCATCAATCAAATCGTCAATCACGGCATGGCCCAGTCAACCCATTTCGTCACCACAAAGCGAGGACACGATCCAGCGACGTTTGCACTGGTTGCCGTGGGCGGCGCGGGCGCTATCCATGCTGGTCACCAGGCTGAGCTCTTGGGCATTCGGACCATCATCGTGCCGGCGCTCGCCTCCGTTTTCTGCGCCCTGGGGGATGTGGTCGCCCCATTACAGGTGAATGAAGCCAGAACCCTCATTGCCCGTTTGGACATGGTGGACCTGAACACGCTGAACGACACCTTCAACCAGCTCGAGACGAGGGCCAGGTCGAAGCTCTCCGACCAATCAGTGAGGGGAAGACTCGAAGTTCGACGCTTTTTGGATTTGCGCTATGTGGGAGAGGTTCACGAGGTGACCGTCCCCTTAAAGACCCGGACCCTGCGGGTGACCGCCCTGAATATCGATGCGGTTGCGCAAAGTTTCCACGAAATTCACGAGCGCCTCTTTGCTCATTCGGACCCCCGGCAGGCGATCGAAATTCAAACTGCGCGTATCGAACTCGTGGGTCAGCGCGATCCCCCGGCGTGGTTGGCACGGAATTTTACGAGCGAAGATGCCGACGGAGCCCGGCGCGGGGTGAGGAGCGTATATTTCAGTGAGGCGCCCACCAGCGTCGCCGTTTACGATGCGGAGCGGTTGCAGCCCGGCAACTTCATTCATGGACCCGCGATACTCGAGCAATGGGGAACCAGTGTCATCGTGCGCCCCGGGCAGGAGGCACTCATCGATGCGTTCGGCAATTGCGTCATCGAAGTCGGCCGCAGTGTCCCCGCCGGGCCGGCGTAGCCATGCCGAGCACTCCCAGTCACGTCATTTACGCTCGTGTCTCGTCGGTCATTCGGGAGTGGGCCGCCACCCTGACTCGCTTGTCCCGCATTCCGTCGATTGCCGAGGATCGTGCATTTTCCATCGGTCTCCTCGACCGTGAGTTGCGCTTGATCGTGCAGGAGCAGGGGGAGCCCACCGATTTGTATGCCGTGCGCGAAACCGCCCGCGTGCTGCTGGAATACTTTGCTTATGATGTGGCCGAAGGCGATATCTTTGTGGTGGCGGACCCCTTTTTTGGGGGCACTCATGGCCATGTGCTGTCCCTTCTTCGTCCGATTTTCTGGCGCGGGCAGCTGGAGTTCATGGCCGTGTTTCGGACTCCGGTGATCGATCTCGCCGGAGAACTGCCCGGGGCGTTGCAACCGTTTGCTTTTGAAGTGTGGCAGGAAGCCTATCGAATTACGCCTATGCGATTGTACCGCGCTGGCGCGCTGCAGAAGGACGTTGCCCGATTTCTCTCGGTCAATACGCGAGCGCCGCAGAGTTTGAATGCCGAGATCGACGCGGTGCTTGCCGTGAGCCGTACGGCCGAGCACGATATTCAAGGATTGATCCAGGAGTTTGGCCTCGAGGCGCTCGAGCAGGCCGCGCAAAGCGCGTTTGCTTACACTGAGAAACGGCTTCATGATCATTGGCTTCGCAGTCTCCCCCATGAGGGTCAGGCAGCTCGATCGATCCGAGATCCAGCGGGCGAGGTGCTGACCATCGAGGTCTCCGTGAAACGGCACGCGGCTGGCCTGCACCTCGATTTTACGGGATCGTCACCATTGATGCGCAGTAGCCTGAACGCGACGCCGCAACTGACCCGCGCGGCCGCCGCCCTCCCGCTACTGGCGGCCGTGCTCGATGATCTTGTCATCAACGAGGGCGTGTTGAACTCCTTGGAGATGATCCTGCCGATCAATTCCGTCGTGCACGCCGCCGCACCTGCCGCCACCAGTTTGAGCGTGATCATCACCGCACACATCGTCGCGGCCGCGGTCAGTGGTGCCGCCCGTAACGCGGGCGCGGGACCCGAGGACGTCCCCGATGTACATGGGATTGCTCCATCCGCCGTGCTCTATCCTCCGGTGGGCAGCGTCGCGACGACAACGCCGCTGTACCTCTCGCCGGGCTTTGTCTTAGGGCCGTCGCGCATCGGCTGCGCCGCATTGGCCGGTCCCCGAGTCATGGTCAGCGCAGAAGAACTGGAGGCGCGGCACGCATGTGTCATCGGAAGGAGGGAACTCACCGATTCAGGGGACATGGTCGTCGATCTTATATACCGCGGCCCCGACTGCGAGGCGACCCTTGTGGCGCTGGGGCCACTTCAATCTGCTGACAGACCGCCGCGAATCCGATGCGACGGCGCCTCACGCACGGATCTGGGTGGAGCGGCAGCGGTAACCCCGATAAAGCGCGGAGCGCAATTGTCCTTTTTCTATCCCTGCACCCGCGGTGTCGCATGAATAGTCGAGACCTTCTCATGGCAAGGATCGTGGGGGGTGCGCTCGACACCGCCGCGGCCGAAATGAGCGATGGGGTGACGCGTACCGGACGCTCACCGATATTCAATGAAGCACACGATTTCGTCACCGGAATCTTCGACTATCGCAATGACAGGCCGCGCCTGATCGCGCAGGCGCCGGGCTGTACGCTGCATTTGTACGCGATCTGCGAGGCTGTACGGACCGCCCTCGCGGCGTTCAAATTCGACCTGCATCCGGGGGATGTCATTCTTGCGAGCAATCCCTACGATGGCGGCACGCACATTCCCGATCAAGTCCTCATCATGCCCGTGTTTGTCGACCGTAAGCCGGTATTTTTCCCGGCGGTGCGGGCGCATTTCGCGGATGTGGGAGGTCCCGTTGCCGGTGGCTACAATTCCCGAGCGCGGGACATTTGGCAGGATGGGGTCATCGTCAGCCCCATCAAATTATACGAAAAGGGCGAACTGCGCCGCGACGTCTACGACATGATCGTCGCGAATAATCGCACGCCCCACTGGGTCACCGGCGATCTGCAGGCCATGCGAGGCGCCTGTGTTACGGCATCAAAGCGAATTGAGGCGCTCTTGGACGCGCATGGCAGCACAGCGGTGCTGGCAGCAATCGACCACAACATCGAGTACACCGAGCGCCGGGTACGTGCCGAGATCAGCCGCTGGACGCCGGGCCGTTACTATGCCGAGACGTTCATCGACCACGACTACCAGGGCGTACGGGATATCAAGGTTGCCTGCACGCTGACGGTCTCCGGGTCGGACATTCATTTCGACTTTACGGGTAGTGCCCCGCAAGTCGACGGCTTCATCAACAGCCCTCTCGCCAACACGCTGTCATTCGTGTTCGTGGCGATCACGTCGTGTTTTGACGAGGATATCCCGATCAATGAAGGTTACATCAATCCGGTGCGTGTGTCGGCGCCCGTAGGCAGCGTCGTCAATCCCTCCTATCCAAAACCCGTCGGCAATTGCACCTGTATCTGCGGCGCCGAGATTGCCGAGGTCGCCATTCTGGCGTTGTCCCAATGTGCCCCTGATCGGGTGGGCGTCAATTGTCACAAGCTCCCGCTCGCCTATTCGAATGGTCGGGATCGCGATGGCATTGTCTGGGTGAACTTGAATTTCTTCGGCTACACGGGAGGCGCCGGTGCTGGATATGGGACCGATGGGTGGGGCTTGTACCCGCCCGTGATGACGGGGGTAATTCTTCCCTCGATCGAAATGACCGAAATACAGTATCCGGTCACGCTCTTGAAGCACGAATACATTCCAGACCACACCGGACCCGGTCGATGGCGCGGAGCACCGGGGATTGAAACCATCATCGAGTACTCTGCCGCCTCACGCACCAATGTCATGATGTCGGGCGTGCGGCACCCATCCAAGGGGCTGTGTGGCGCGCCGGACGGTGCGCTCAATGCCGTGACGCTAGTACCTGTACTAAACGAACGTCTGGCGATCGCCGAAGTGGGCTACCAGGTTGAAATGCCGCCCGGTGGACGGCTCGAATTCGTTCGCGGCGGCGGCGGCGGATGGGGCGATCCCTTGGCCCGGCCGCCCGAGGAAGTACTGAACGATGTCCGAAACGGCTATGTCACGGTCGCGGGCGCCCTCGAGAGCTATGGAGTCGTCGTCGAGGGTGCTGGGGCGACCGTAAATGATGCCAGCACCCTCTCCGAGCGACAACAACGACATCGTGAACGCGCGGAACTTTGACGCCGTGCCCCTGACGAACGCCCGACTTCAAGCCTTAGGAGTCCTTGCCGCCGTACTCATCGGGATCGCGGGCGTTCTCGTGGTGGGTCTTAAGCCACTATTGGTCATTGCCTACATCGGTGCCGATCACTTCAGCCAACGCGAGGCCGGCAATCTCGTCGCAATCGATATGCTGGGCGCGATGGCCGGAAACCTACTCGGCTCGTGGAAACTCTATGCCCGATCCCGGTCAGCCGTGGCGAGCGTGGGTTTGCTAATGATTCTGGTTGGCAATCTGCTTTCCGTCGTCTCGACGTCCTTCGTGACTCTGGGCGCGGCGCGCGTCGTGACCGGATTCGGCGCCGGAATCAGTGCATCCGTTATGGCGGGAGCATTATCTGAGACCTCCTCCCCGGAACGATTCTTCGCGCTCTACTCCTTTGCAGCGTTCATTACCTCAGCGGGAGCCATGTGGCTGAGCGGTGAGCTCCTCAACGGACATGGCATAAGTTCGATGTTCTACGCGCTCGCGGCGGCATCGCTGCTGCCCTTGGTCTTCGTGAAATGGCTGCCCACCTCCGCAGCGGGGAAAACGACCAAACAGACGGCACAGGTTCGCGAGGGCATCCCCGAAAGGGGTGCGATGCAATGGAATATTATTTTCCTTCTGATCGGGACCGTAATCTTCTACTGCGTGACCGGTGGTGTTTATTCATTCATGGCCGAGATGGGATTGAAGCGCGGAATATCCTCCGCCGACGTGAACAGCGCGCTTGCGGCCTCACAGATCGCCGCGGCGGCAGGTTCCGTTGTGCCGTTCCTGCTCGGTGATAAACTCGGACGCACGCTGCCCATTGCGCTGGCGTTAACGACGTTGATCATGTGTCTACCGTGTTTTCTGCTCAGCACTTCGCCGCTGGCGTTCGGCGGCGCCATGAGCGCCTTCGCATTCGCCTGGCTGGCATTCTTCCCCTATTTGATGGCAGTTTGCGCCGGATTGGACACCTCGGGCAGGCAGGCACCCCTAAATCTCGCCGTACAGTATGGTGGGCTGTCCATCGGTCCCGCTCTGGCAGGATACATTGCGCAGCGGTATGGGTACGCGATCCTGGTTGTGGGCGCCGCAGTAGGGTACGTCGCTTCGGGCGGTTTGATGCTACTGGTGGAGAGACGGTCGCGAAAGCTATAGCTCCGCATCGCTGACCCACCATGCCAACTGCACATCTCAAGGAAGTGCCGGTTCAGCGAAGGATATGCGGACCCACGTCGTCAATTCGCGATGTTCCCGTCAGGGCGAGGGTTACACGCAGTTCCTCACGCAGGATTTGCAGGGCCCTGGTCACCCCAGCCTGCCCCCCCGCCGCCAAGGCGTAGAGGAAGGACTTGCCGATCAGCGCCCCACGGGCCCCGAGCGCCAAAGCCTTGGCAATGTCCTGACCGGAGCGAATACCGCCGTCGAAGAGCACCTCGCAACGACCGTCTATGGCGCGAACCACTTCGGGCAGGACGGCTATGGAGGACGGTGCCCCATCCAGCTGTCGGCCGCCGTGATTCGACACGACGATGGCATCGGCGCCTGTCGCCAAGGCCAGGCGCGCGTCCTCGGCGTCGAGCACGCCTTTCAAGATCAATTTCCCAGGCCACCGGCTTCGCACCCAATCGACGTCGCGCCAGTTGGCCGATGCATCGAATTGGCTCGCCGTCCATTCAGACAACCGACTGATTCCGCTCGAACCACCTATGCGGCCAGCAAGATTACCGAAGGTGCGGCGCTTGCCGAGCAACACAGTCTTGATCCACGCGGGCTTCGTCACCAAGTCGAACGCATTGCGCAAAGAGAGCCGTGGTGGAATGGACAGACCATTGCGCGGATCGCGACGCCGCTCGCCGAGCACCTGCAAATCGAGCGTCAGAACCAGCGCCGAACACTGAGCGGCTATTGCCCGCTCGATTAGCTCTTGATTGAAGCCTCGATCGCGCATGAGGTACTGCTGAAACCAGAATGGTTGCGTCGTCGCGGCACGCACATCTTCTATGGAACAAATCGACATGGTGCTAAGACAGAAGGGAATCCCGAACGCGGCGGCGGCCCGCGCTCCCAGGATTTCACCGTCGGCGTGAAAAAATCCGGCAAGCCCCGTGGGCGCTATGCCCAACGGCATGGATGCCGGTAGACCGACCAACGTGGTGGCCAGGGAGATGTCCGACACGTCGACCATGACACGCTGACGAAACGACAATGCATCGAGATCATCGGTATTTCGCCTTAGAGTCCGCTCATCGTAGGAGCCCCCTTCGGCGTAGTCGAATATGGCTCGCGGAATCCGGCGTCGTGCCAAATCGCGCAAATCCCCAGTGCTCAGAATCATTGTCATGTCGCCGAAGCATGCCGGCACCGCGCCGGCCGCATTAGATTTGGTGGAGTCTTTAACACTGTGGCTATTTAATCTTCTGTTCCTAAATCTACCGCCGTCGCGTGAAACGGCAATGAAACGGTGCTGGCGCCCGCCGGCCCGAACAAGGCGCTGAGCTGCCCTTCGAGCACGTAGCCCGTAGTTCCAACTACTGCCACCGAGACCGGTCCGCCGGCTAAACCCGACTTGAGAGTGGTCAGATGGCCTGTACTTCCCTGAATCTTGAGCATCGATAGTCGGCCCGAACTGCCACTTTCCGCCAATAGCACACTGTCAGTACCGAAGCTGCGCATGCCATCGGGCTGGTCAATGGGACGGCTTAGAGCGATTTCGGTAATCGGACCCGGCGATCCATCGTGGACATCTATCGGGACGGCAAATATCTTATTGGTTCTTAGGGTGTTCACCACCACACGATCCGAGACGATGGAAATTCCATCGAGGATGGATCCCTTGTCGCCAAACCCGCCAGCGCCAGCCCAGACCTGAAGTTGCTGAGCTCCACTCTTCAGACTATCTATTTCCATGTTGGCGCTATCGGTAATGTATGTCGTGCCCTCCGGTCCGACCGCGATGTCGTTGCAGAAGGCGCCGGAAGTGGGTAACGGGTATTGGCCCTTCGACTTGCCGGTGCCTAGATCGTAGGCAACCAGTGTGGCTGGCCCTTTGGGCTCATTAGGCGAACCAGCGAACGGCGATAGACATGTCCACAAAGTGTGCGAGCGCTCATCCGCAAACACGCCGAACACGCCTAGCCCTGGGTCGCTGTCGGCACTGATCCAGGCCTCCGCGGCACCGGCGCCTGGCTGCACGGCAAAAATTTTACGGGTAAGAATACTCCCGATGAACACCCGACCATCAGCGGTTGCGGTCAGGCTCTCAGGGTAGATGTTCGCACCTGGAATGATGAGTTGCGCGGGTCGTGTCGCGCCAATGGGGGAATTCGCAGCGGTCGGGGGTTGATTGAGGGCCCAAAGGTAGGATGCGACCGCCGAAACTTGATCTGCCGTCAACTGTGCGCCGCCCATCGCCGGCATGGATCCACGATAATTCTTCGGGTGCATGACACCGATCCGAATGGTGGCGGCAATACCGGGGTAGCTACCGTCGCTCCAGAGCCATCGATTGGCGGTGAGATTAGGACCAAGTGGCGTACCCGACGCGTCCGATCCATGGCATCCCACGCAGGTCGCACCGCCTGCTAGCCCATGGTAAACGCGGTCGCCCAATACGATCATCGAGCGCGTGGCCTCCCGCGGTACGGGCAGGCTTTCAACCTCCCTCACCCGAGTGCTCGCGCGCGACTTCTGCGGCGATCCCGAGTCCATCGCCAGCATCGGACCGGCGGATGCGGTGGCGCTTGGACATGGGACGGATATGATCGCGCCGGCACCGGACGAACCTCCTCGATAGACGATCCGGTATATTCGTCCGCGCGCATCGTTGGAGACGTATAGTGCGCCATCCGGACCCACCGCGAGGCCCGCGGGACGATGCTCGGCCTTCCCAGGTGATTTCTCGGCACCCGAGAATCCATCGGCGAATATTTCGCATTTGCCGGCGGCCACGTCACCGGTCAAAGCTTGGAACACGACGTTGTAACCTTTTTGTGCAAAGGGTGCCCGGTTCCACGATCCGTGAAAGGCAATGAAGGCCCCATCGCGGTAGGGTTTTGGGAATTGGGTAGCCGTATAGATCAGCAGATCGTTGGGCGCCCAATG
>Ga0116226_10001061_pt1 | contig 23972 bp, 23 predicted proteins | sample S1TSphfallax_FD_89692 | JGI IMG/M metagenome (GOLD analysis project Ga0116226, IMG submission 89692) | Host-associated microbial communities from peat moss isolated from Minnesota, USA - S1T2_Fa - Sphagnum fallax MG | ecosystem: Host-associated > Plants > Peat moss > Unclassified | place: USA... | reverse complement strand
GTAATCATCACCGGCGCCTCTTCCGGCGTCGGGCTTTACGCGACTAAGGCGCTGGTGGCGCGGGGCTGGCATGTGATCATGGCTTGCCGCGACCTGGACAAGGCCGAAGCCGCCTCTCGCCAGCTCGGCGTCGAGGAGGATCAGGTGACGCTGATGCACATTGATCTGAACGATCAGGCCAGCGTGCGCGCCTTTGTGGCGGCGTTCCGGGGGAGCGGGCTTGGGCTCGACGTCTTGATCTGCAACGCCGCAGTCTACCTGCCCCTGCTCAAACAGCCGGCTCGCTCGCCGGAGGGGTATGAGATCAGCGTCGCCACCAACCATTTCGGCCATTTCCTGCTCAGCCGCCTCCTGCTGGAGGATCTCCAGGCCGAGGCGAACGTGCGGCCGCCGCGCCTAATCACGCTGGGCACCGTGACCGCCAATTCGGAGGAGTTCGGCGGCAAGGTGCCGATTCCTGCGCCCGCAGACCTGGGCGACCTGGCGGGTCTAGCGGCGGGGTTCAAAGCGCCGGTGGCCATGATCGACGGCAAGCCCTTCAAGGCCGGCAAGGCCTATAAGGATAGCAAGCTCTGCAACATGATCATGAGCCGGGAACTGCATCGGCGCTATCACGACCGGACGGGGATCATCTTCAACACGCTCTATCCCGGTTGCGTCGCCGATACGGCCCTGTTCCGCAATGCGCCCAAGCTGTTCCAGAAGATCTTTCCCTGGTTCCAGAAGACTATCACCAAGGGCTATGTCTCCCAGGCCCTGGCCGGGGAGCGCGTAGCTCAGGTCGCGGTGGATGAGGCCTTCGCCCAGTCCGGCGTGCATTGGAGTTGGGGCAATCGCCAGACGGAGGGGAGAGATGCCTTCGCCCAGCCCCTGTCCGCCAAGGCCAATGATGCGGAGCGGGCCGCCCGGCTGTGGAGCTTGAGTTCAAAGCTCGTTGGTATTGAGGCCTGATATCTTGGACGGACGATGTGAAAAAGCCGTCGGCCTGAGCCCTGACGCGTCCTGGATTTTCTAATGAGCTGAAGTGTTTTTCGTTCAAGCTCCAAATATCTCGAAGAATCGACACGAAAACTTGACCTAGCGGCGCCCCTCCGACACAAAGAGAAAAAAGTTGGAGGAAACAAATGGTATCCGAGGTATTGGTCGGGGTTCCGACGAATGAGTCGCGCCCGCGACTGGTGATTTTCGCCTCATCGCTTGGCACAGTCTTCGAGTGGTATGATTTCTACCTCTACGGCACGCTGGCGGCGTTTTTCGGCGCCAAGTTCTTCCCGACGGGGAACGAGACGGCGACCCTGCTGCTGAACCTCGCCGCCTTCGGCGCCGGCTTCGGCGTGCGGCCTCTGGGCGCTATCGTCTTCGGGCATCTAGGCGACCTGTGGGGTCGCAAGCACACCTTCCTCCTGACCATCGTTATCATGGGTCTGTCCACGATGATGGTGGGTCTGGCCCCCACCTATGCCCAGATCGGCATCTGGGCCCCGATCATTCTTGTGACGCTTCGCCTGGCCCAGGGCCTGGCGCTCGGCGGCGAATACGGCGGCGCGGCCACCTTCATCGCGGAGCATGCCCCGGCCGGCAAGCGCGGCGCCTATACGGCCTGGATTCAGACGACGGCGACCATGGGCCTGTTTTTGTCGCTCATCGTCATCCTTGCCTGTCGCGCCCTGATGTCGGAGGCGGATTTCAAGGAATTCGGCTGGCGCATTCCCTTCCTGGTCTCTCTGGGGCTTCTGGCCGTCTCGGTCTGGATTCGTCTGCAGCTCAATGAAAGCCCCTTGTTTGTGGCTATGAAGGCGGCGGGTAAGGGCTCCAAGAACCCCTTTGCTGAATCCTTCGGCAAATGGTCCAACGCCAAGGTTGTGCTTTTGGCCATAGTCGGCCTCACCATGGGGCAGGGCGTGGTCTGGTATGCGGGCCAGTTTCAGGCCCTGTTCTTCCTGCAAAATGCACTGCGCCTCGACTACACCACCTCTTACATCGTCATCATGATCGCGCTCGCGCTGGGTACGCCCTTCTTTCTCGTGTTCGGCTGGCTGTCAGACAAGATCGGCAGGAAGTGGATCATTCTGGCCGGCTGCGCGCTCGCTGTCGTCACCTACTTCCCCCTGTTTCATGCGCTGGGATCGGCAGTGAACCCTGCGCTAATCGCGGCGCAAAGGGCGTCCCCTGTCGCGGTAACGGCGTCTGGCTGTGAGACCAACTTCTTCAAAAAGGCTTTTTATCCGGCGGCCACCCCCTGCGACAAGGTGATGGGCGCGCTCTACACCTCCGGCATCAACTATACCCGCGCCACGGCCGGGCCGGGCCAGCCGGAATTCTCCGCCACCTTCGGCCACGCCGCGACGTTGACCTATGACAAGGCGAGCAAGACCTTTTCGGTAACCACCGCTAGCGACGGCAAGACGGCCGTCTTCCCCAAGCCCGGCGCAGATAAGGCCGCAGCCGCCAAGGCCATGCCGGAGGCTCTAAGCGCCGCCGCGAAGGCTGCCGGCTATCCCGCCAAGGCCGCGTTGAACCAGGTGAACTGGCCGCTGACCATCGGTATCCTGTTCATCATGGTAATCTACGTGACCATGGTCTACGGCCCTATCGCCGCCTATCTGGTGGAGCTCTTCCCCACCCGCATCCGCTATACCTCCATGTCCTTGCCCTACCATATCGGCAATGGTTGGTTCGGCGGCTTCCTGCCCTTCTTCATGCTGGCCATTGCGGTGTTCAAGGGCGATATCTTTGCGGGCCTGATCTATCCGATCATTGTGGCGGGGATTACCTGCGTTATCGGGGCCCTGTTCATGCCTGAAACCAAGGATAGGGATATCAGCCAATAGGCTGCGGTCACGCCGACGCCTATGTATTGAGGCGTCGGCGCGGCGGGCAGGCCATCATCGCCGGTCAGGACCTTGGGGGCTTGTTTTCGATGGCGCGTAAAGACGTGGCGATCTTTGCCGGGGTGGGGTTCGTCGTCTGGCTATCGGGCGTCTTCCTGTTTCGTCTGGGCGGGCGGCTTATGCTGGAAAGCGGGCCTCTCGTCCTCCTGGCCTCTGCGCTCGGCGTGGCGGCCAGCGTCTGCTTCCTGCTCAAAGCGACCATGGACTGGCGCAAGGCGCGCGTATCGGATGCGGTCAGCATAGCCGTGGTTATGGCCTTGCCCGGCCTGTTCGGCGACTCGCTCTACGTGCCCGCCTTCAGCGCGGTGACCGGCGCGCCGGTTGCTGATACGGGCGCCTTCGCCGGCCTGATCATATTCGGCAACGCCGCCCTTCTGGCCTACGCCCTCTTTCGCGCCCGCCAAAGCTGAGCTAGGACAATTCAGCGTAATTCTTTAGCGAATACAAAAGGAAAAACCATATGGCGAGCGTGGGCTATTTCACTGTCGGCTCCAACAAGCTGGAGGCGGCCAAGACGTTTTACGACAGCCTTTTGGGCTCAATCGGCATGAAGCCCATGTTCGACACGCCTTCCGGCGGGCGGCTCTATACCGGCAAGGGGCAGGGCATATTCGGCGTCCTAAAGCCCCATAATGGCGAAGCGGCGACGGTGGGCAACGGCGCCATGTTCGGTTTCAGCTTCGACACCCCCGAAGAGGTCGCCGCCTTCCACGCCAAGGCTATCGAGCTGGGCGGCGCCTGCGAAGGCCCCCCGGGCGAGCGGATGCCCGGCGTCCACTTCGCCTATTTCCGCGACCTGGATGGCAACAAGCTCTGCGGCTACAAGTTCGGCTGACGCACGGCGACGGAAAACGCGCCCCTCGTTATCAAGCCTCCCGCACCTGCGCCCTGGCCCGCAAACGCCCCTCAAGATTATGGCGGGTGTGAAGCTCCACTCAGCCTGTCAGGAGCCCCGCTTTGAGATAGCGTCGCCTGGCTGACGTGGCGAAAGGGGTGGGCCTATCCCCGCTCCTTCGTCTTCAGAAAGTTCAGCTTGGGGAAGCGTTCGGAGACATAGCCGATTTCCCAGGCGGATTTGGCCAGGAAGACGGGGGCCTCGTCGATGTCGTCGGCCATGGCGCTACGATACTTGCTGGAGAAGTCCTCGATCTCCGCCTTGGTTCCGCCCAGCCAGCGGGCTTCTGCGAAGGGGGCGGGTTCGAAGATGACGTCCAGGCCGTATTCGTTGGAGAGGCGGTCGGCCATGACTTCGAACTGGAGCTGGCCCACCGCGCCGACCACAAAGTCCGCGCCGATCTGAGGACGGAAGAGCTGGGTCACGCCTTCCTCGGCCAGGCCCTCCAGCGCCTTTTTCAGGTGCTTAGCCTTGAGCGGGTCCTTCACCCGCACGCGGCGCAGGATTTCCGGCGCGAAGTTGGGCAGGCCGGCATAGCGCACCACGCCGGTCTCGCTGAGACTATCGCCCACGCGCAGGACGCCGTGGTTGGGAATGCCGATCACATCGCCGGCGAAGGCCTCTTCGGCCAGCTCACGGTCTGACGCCATGAACAGGATGGGGTTATGCACGCTCATCTGCCGGCCGGTATTCTGCACCTTCAGCTTCATGCCGCGCGTGAACTTGCCTGAGCACATCTTGACGAAGGCGATCCGGTCCCGGTGGTTGGGGTCCATGTTCGCCTGAATCTTGAAGACGAAGCCGGTGACCTCGCTGTCGCCGGGGGAGAGGCTGGTTTCCGCCCCAGCCCGTTTGGCCGCCACGGTGCGCGGCGGCGGGGCGAAGGTTCCGAGCGTGTGCAACAGCTCATCCACGCCGAAATGGCGCAGGGCCGAGCCGAACAGCACCGGCGTCATATGCCCCTCCAGGAAGGACTGGGGATCGAAGGGCTTTGAGGCGCCCTGCACCAGCTCGGCCCCCTGTTCCAGCTCCTCGAACTCGTCGTCGCGCAACAGCTCGGCCATGGCGTTGGCGCGCAGGTCGAGCGGTTTGGGCGCCTCCTCCCCCTCCACCGGATGGCGGACATAAGGGGTGAACTGGTTGTCCCCCAGGTTCAGCACGCCCTTGAAGCGGTTGCCGGAGCCGGCGGGCCAGTAGAGCGGCGCGGGGTCGAGCGCGAGCTTGGAGCCGATCTCATCCAGCAACTCGAACGGGTCCAGCGCCTCCCGGTCCATCTTGTTGATGAAGGTGACGATGGGGATGTCGCGCAGGCGGCAGACCTCGAAAAGCTTCAGTGTCTGGGGCTCGATCCCCTTGGCGGCATCCAGCACCATGACGGCGGCGTCGGCGGCGGTGAGGGTGCGATAGGTGTCCTCGCTGAAGTCTTCGTGGCCGGGGGTGTCGAGCAGGTTGAACAGCAGGTTCTCATGCTCGAAGGTCATGACCGAGGCGGTGACGGAAATGCCCCGCTCCCGCTCGATCTTCATCCAGTCCGAGCGGGTGCGCCGCGTCTCGCCCCGCGCCCGCACCGCGCCCGCCGCCCGGATCGCCCCGCCGGCCAGCAGGAGATGCTCGGTCAGGGTGGTCTTGCCGGCGTCGGGATGGGAGATGATGGCGAAGGTGCGCCGACGGGCGGCCTCGGTCGCGGAGGTATTGCTCATGATGGGGCCAGATAGGGCCTCGCGCGCGGCGCTGAAAGCCAAAAACGTCGGATCAGGCTGGCAACAGGCTCCAGACCTTGCGATGGGCCAGTTCGGGCGTCAGCTTGCCGACCAGAAACTCGCCGTACAGCGTGGCCATCACTTCGATAGAGATGCTCACCACCTGGGGCGGGCGGGGGCGCTTGCCGGGTTGCGGGGCGGCTGTGTCGAAAAAAGCCGCATTGGCCTTTGGGGCCTTCACGACGATCAGGGCCGCCAGCCGCTTGGCCCGCGTGACATCTTCGGTGGCCAAGAGCGGATTTTGGCGAAACATGTCCGCGCCTTGTTGCATCACCTGGTCGAACGACAGGCCGGCGAACTTAGGCGCTTCCGCAGGGGGGATCAGCGCCCTGAGGTTCAAGTCAAGGATGGTTTCATTCAACAGGAACAACATACGCGCCTACCTAAGCGATCACGCTTTAAGGCCCCTTAATTCGCTTAGGCTCTAAGCAAAAAAATCTGACGGCAGGGACAGACGAAGCGTTTTAACGCGACTCCGTCTGCACCGGCTCGGTCAGGAAGTGACGGCCGCGGGCGTCGTCGATTTCCACCACCCAGATATCGGGGTCGAACCGCGTCGCCCGGTCGATATAGGCGTCCAGGTCTGGGTCCTGATCCGAGGCGACGGGCCGCATCCAGACCCGCTCGCCCTCGCCGCGCACGGCTTCACTAAACAGGTCCGCCCGCCCCGCCCGGCGATCCAGCGCCTTGACCAGCACAGCGCCGGCCTTGCCGTCGCCCTTGCGAATGACGGTGGCGTAGGCGCCCCCAAGCTCCGCCCGGCGGATCAGGGCGGCGACCCAGATGTCGGTGGAAAGGCGCATGGCGACGGTTCATCCCTGCTGGCTGATTCCAGGTGTGACGGCGCAGCCCTGAAACGACAAGGGGAGACGCCTTGCGCGCACCCACTGCAGCTTTTAGGTCCTCAATCCGGAACTGGAACGATGAACATCTTCTCCGCCTAGTCGCCTGCTCACCTTGCGCTAAGACGGTAGGGGCCTGGACGTGGGGGCGACTCCCCCTAGTTTCAGCGTGGTCACGCGTCGGCATCACCGCAACGGGTGGGATTCGGTGAGGGAAGAGGATGGCATGGTCCAGTGCGCGCGGCTTGGTTTGGTCCATATCTGGGGCGGCTTAGCCGCAGCGGGGCTTATTCCGGTCGCTTGGTCCGGGCCGGCCGGAGCCCAGCCAACGACCACGCTGGTCTATGAGCGCACCCTGATGACCGTGGCGGACACACGCTGCCGCCTGTTCACGCCGGAGATCAATACCGCCCTACAGGCCGGGGCTGAGCAGGCGCGCGGCGCCGCCTTGCGGGCCGGCCTTCCTTACGAAGAGGTGGAGGGGGCGGAGACGCGGGCCCAACTCAAGGCGCTCGCCATACCCTGCAATAATCCGGACCTGATCACCGCGGCGGCGCGGGTGCGCCAGGCCTTCGCCGGCTATGCCCAACTCACCCGCATGAACTTCAAGGGGGAGTTCGATGAGTGGCGGGCGGAACGACCGTTTCCCACGAGGAAGGAGCCGCGCTGGGCCCTTATTCAGTTCGCTGCAGGCGCTGACGGCATGCCGCTTAAGGGACTGCATATCATGCTGGGCTTGGCGGGCCTGGCGGGTCAATTGCAGCTCACGGTCGTCACCGACGATCCCCGTGCGGCCCGGGCCGTCACGGCCCGACTGATCCTGCGCGATCCGGCCAAGGCCCATGCGCCCTATGCCGATCCGCGCCGCCACGATCTGTCCGCCCGCACGCCGCCGCTGGACCTGACCCAGGGCTTTATTGCTTCGGGCCGCGCGCCTGCGGGCGCCCAGCTTCTGCCCATGGGGACCGGGACGGGCACCGCCTTCACCTTCGCCAACGCCGCGCGCCTGGCGATGGAGCGGCTGGACCCCCGCGACGCGGTGATGGTGCAGATCGTCTATCCCCAACTGAACGGCGAGCGTGTGCAGACCGGCTGGGTCGAGGTGGGCGATTTCCGCGCGGGCGAAGCCTTTCTGGCCGTGCAACGCCGCCTGCCGACGAAGAAGGGGCTGTTCTGAAAAGAGCGCCTCCTCTCCCTCCGGGCGAGAGGAGAGCCCCTAAATCGCCGTCGCCGCTCCCGTCGCCGCTTCCGCCGGAACCAGCACGGGCAGGCGCAAGGTGACGGCGGTGCCTTCGCCCAGGCGGCTTTCCATGGTCATGTCGCCTTGATGTAGCCCGGCGAAGGCCTTGACCAGCGATAGGCCGAGCCCAGTGCCGCCGGCGCGGGCGGCGGAATCGCCCGCCTGTTCGTAGGGACGACCGAGGCGGACCAAATCTTCCGGCGCTATGCCGACGCCCGTGTCGGCCACCACCAGCTCCAGAACACCCTCCACGGCCTGCACCGTCACGGTGACGGAGCCCGGCGGCGGCGTAAACTTCACGGCGTTGGAGACGAGGTTCAAAACCATCTGCTTGATGGCGCGAGGGTCGGCGCGTACATCCAGCGGCTCAGAAGGCAAGACGCCGCGCAGGTTCACGCCCGCCTCATGCGCCTGAATCTGAAGGATGCGCAGGGCGGCGTTTACCGGCTCTCGCACGTCAAAGTCCTCCACATGCAGTTCGAACTTGTCCGCCTCGATCTTGGACATGTCCAATACGTCGTTGATCAGGTCCAACAGGTGGCGGCCGGCCTCGTGGATCAGCTCAGGATAATCGGCGTAGCGGCCGGGCAGGTCGCCGAACAGACGCGAGCGCATGATATCGGAAAAGCCCATGATGGCGTTTAGAGGCGTGCGCAGTTCATGGCTCATATTGGCCAGGAACCGCATCTTGCCCCTGGCGTCGGCCTGGGCCTCAATCCGGGCGGCCTCGGCCTCGGCCAACTGGGCCTCCAGCGCCTTGCGCGCCTCCAGATTGCGCCGGGCTTCCAGCTCCAGCCCGGTTTGGCCGGGGGGCCGAGGGGGCGGCGCGGCGGCAAGGCGCAACTCGGGCGCTGCAGGCCGGGGGCCCCGGATCATCAGCGCCGCCGCCCCGCCGGCCAGGGCGACGCCAGAGGCGATCAGGGCGGCGAACAGGCTGTCCAGTCCTGTGGGCATGGGCCCGGCCTGACCTGCCGCTTGGATCATGGCCACGCCCGTGAAGGCGGCGAAGGACATGGTCGCTCCATCGCGCCACAAGCCGCCCAATGCGACGGACGCCAAAAGCGGCGCCGCCGCCCACATGGCGAGCGGACCTGAAACGCCGCCGTTCATGGCCATGGCGAAGGCGCAGGCTATAGCCCAGACCACCAGGAGGATGGCGCCATGGCCCTCACGCGGGCGCACCATCCAGCCGATCAGGCCGGGCAGCGCGCCCAGCGCCAGTCCGCCCATGAGGGTCAGGCTGACGGACCCCTCAATGATCAACAGCAAGGCTGCGCCCAGGCAAACGCCCATGGCCCACGCGCCATGCCATAGCCGGGCCGGCGCGTTCAGGACTGCCGACGCAGTCACGGTGGCGGATAACGGAGCGACGGACACAGGCGCGTTTAGGACCGAGCATAAAACATAAAGTCGTTTATCGACGCCGCCGAACCGAAGCGAGCCCGTACGCGCACAAGGCGATTGGCGGCATGACATCCGAGGCGAAGATTACGGTTAACAAATTACCTTGTTTTTCTGATCTTTTGAAGAAACGGATTCGTAAGTTCGATGTGACATAAGTGAAATCGTCAAAAAATATTCGTCCAGATACCTGGATTGATCGCAGAGGACAAAGAGTGCGTATGTCCAGTGTCGCCCGGTCCGTCTATACGGAAACGCCCGAGGCCGCCGCCCCTGTGCGCGTCGAGACGGTGTCCGCCCCTACGGTGCTTGTCCCGCTGCCCCCGAGGCCCGCGCCGTCCGCGCCGGTGGTGCGCCGACCCACATCGCAGGATGATCGCCGCCGCTCCTTCCTGCGCATGGTTAGTCATGAACTTCGCACGCCCCTGAACTCGGTGATCGGATTTTCTGAGATCATTCATCGTGAACTTTATGGCCCTATGGGGAACTCAAAATATCGCGATCATGCCGGCGTTATCCGCGAAAGCGGGCTGAAGCTGTTGAAACTCGTCAATCAGGTGTTGGAAATCGCGCGCCTTGACGCCGGCACGGCCGACCTGGTGCTGCAGCCTGAGTCGCCCAAGACGGCGGTGACGCAGGTTGTAAACGCGCTGGAGTTGGAGGCGGCCGCCCGCAAGGTGAATTTCCGGGTGTCGATTGACCCAGCCACGCCCCTGGTTCTGGCCGATCCCCGGGGTCTGACCACGATCCTGACGAACCTGTTGCAGAACGCCATTGCCTTTTCCCCTGAGGGAGGCGAGGTGGAGGTGGATGTCCATCCTAAGGGCGGCGCGGTCTATTTCCGCATTACCGACCATGGCCAAGGCGTGGCCCCCGCCGACATTCCCCGCCTGATGTTGCCGTTCGAGCAGGGGGAGAATGTACTGACCCGTCGGGGCGAGGGCGCGGGGTTGGGTCTGCCCATCGTCCAGCTTCTGTGTATGGATATGGGCGGCAAGCTGCGGCTGCGCTCCAGCCCTGGCCAGGGCTTGACCGCCCTGGTGCGCCTGGTCGCCGCCTCCGCCAGCCCGGACGAGTCCTGATATCTCGCCAATCGCGCATGCGCCCTAGATCGGCGGGCTTTGTCCGGTTAGTCCAGGTATTATGACCGACACCATTGATGCAGAGCTGGAAGAGCTGTCCGAAACCTTCGACCTTTTGGGCGACTGGGAAGAGCGCTATCGCCACATTATCGACCTGGGCCGCACCCTTGAACCCTTGACGGAGGCGGAGCGGATCGACGCCAACAAGGTGCGCGGCTGCGCTAGCCAGGTCTGGCTGATATCCGAAAGGACGCCTGACGGGCGGATGATGTTCCGCGGCGATTCCGACGCCATGATCGTCCAGGGTCTGGTGGCCGTGACGCTCAAGCTTTTTTCCAACCGCACGCCCGGGGAGATTCTCGCCTTCGACGCCGCCAAGGCCTTCGACCGTCTGGGTCTCAAGGGCGCGCTCTCCACCCAACGCGCCAATGGCCTTTCCGCCATGGTCGCCCGCATCCGCCAGGACGCGGCGGGGGCGTGAGGCGCGGTTCGTATATCCAATTAAAAAAACAGCTTCCGCAAACTCAAGCTGATCGACCGGCCCACCGGGTCGATATCGCCGGCCTGGTAGCTGAGCGGCGTCACGCCCAGGGCGTCGCGCACGTCGACCCGCTGGTCGAACAGGTTGGTGATGTTTAGCGTCACCCGCGTGCCGCGCAGCCAGGGATAGACCTTCAGAATCGACCTCTGCTGGCCGAAATTATTGAACAGGCGCAGGTTGATGGTGGTGATGTCGGAAAAGTTCAGATTGCCGGACGCCGAGCCCGGCCCGGCCAGGACATAGGTGGCGCTGCGCCAATCGGCGCTGATGCGCGCGCCCAGTCCATTCATCGTGACGCCCAACTGACCTTCGACCTCATTGCGATACTGACCGCCGGTGCTCGACGCCGGCGCGCCGTTGAGAAGATCAAGCGTCGGACCGCCGGGGGCGACCAGCATACGATCCTCGAAATATATGGTGTGATAGACGGCGATCTGCAGCCGCCCGCCCGCCGCCTGGCCGCCGAAGCCGCCGCCGCGCCCACCGCCAAAGCCGCCGCTGCGATTACCGCCCCCTCCGCCTCCGCGTCCCTCGCCGCCGCCGGGTCCTCCGTCCGGACCGCCTCCGCTCCCGTTCCCACTTCCGCCGTTTGCATTCCGACGCTCTCTCGCCGCCCGCAGCGCATTGATATCCCTGGGCGGTGGCTGGGGGCCGATGGGCCTGGAATAGTTGAAGCCCCAGCGCAGTTCGGTGCGGTAGGACTGGGCGAAGTTGACCGGCCGCTCATCCTCCTCCGTCAGCTCGCCTTCGGTATTGCGGATAAAGCGGCTGGCGAAGGCCGCCTCAATGGCGGCGCTGGCGGCGGGAAAGGTCTCGATCGGATGGTCGATCCGGCTCTTGATGTAGTTGGCGGTGAAGGTGAAGTTCTCAGATGGCCAGGGCTTCAGGGTGATGCCGAACTTGGTCACATTGCGGTTATCGGCGACGAGGTTGGGATTGCCGCCGCTGATCTGGGTGACGTTCACTGTCTGGCCGGTGGCGTAGTCCAGCACAGTCACGCCCGGCGTCGCCACCATTGGGCCGCCCAGTTGCTGAATGGTGGGCGCGGCCTGGTCGTTAGTGTGGGAGATGATCAGGTTATAGCCGGGGATTGGCGTCCAGTTCACGCCGTAGCCGAAGGCCTTCAGCGTGCCATAGTCTGATAGCTGATCGACCGCGCCATTGGTGTTGACGGAAAGATCACCGATGGCCTCCAGAATATGATGCTCTCGGCTGGTCAGCGGCAGGTCGACATTGAGCTGGGCGTTGGCGTCGTTGCGATTGAGATTGACCGCCTGGAAATTCCCGTTGCGCAGCGAGGTGGAGGCCTGAAAGCTCTCCGTATCCCCGGCCTTGGCGCTGACATACAGAGAGCCTGCGGGGATTTCCAGAATCGGGCCGTTGCCCAGGATCTGGATGTTGGCGGAGTCCGAAATCGACCGCGCCGTAGACTGCGGCAGGGTGCTGATCAGGCCGTTGGGGAAGGGCGTGAAGGGATTGAAGCTGGACGAATCCGCGTTCAGCAGGCTTTGCAGCGGGCCGGCGCTGATCCCCACATCCGTATCCGTCTGGCTGTCGGAATGGTCATAGGCGTCGGTCAGCGAAAGCCGCCAGTCCGACGTATCCTTGTTCAGAGTCGAGCCCAGATGCGCGGTCCAGCCGTTGACATACTGGTGCAGCGGGGTTGGGCCATAACGGTCCAAGGCGACAGGTTCGCTAAAGGGGGAGAAGGGATCGCCGGCAGGCACCGTAAGGGAAACGCCTTGCAGCCCCTGTTCCGACACCGTGCCGGTGGCGCCTAGCGTGCCGTTTACCGTGGCGTTGATGCCCCAGAAGATCGGCCGGGCCCAGACGGCGTTGCCGGTAATACTCTGGCTCGAGGGCGAGAGCGTCCGGTCGTCGCCTAGATGGGTCACATTCGGCTGGTTGGCTGTGGCGGCGAAGTCGCCCAGAGTCAGAGCGCGATTGCTCGCCCCCGTCGGCACGCCGGCCACTGTCACCGGCTGACCGGCCAGGGCGCTGAGGCCCGGATCGATCTGCCCGCCCGGCGTGGTCGAGGTCACATTTCCGCCTAGCGCATAGGGCGCTGAAGGCGTGGTTTCGATGAGGCCGCGTGCGGCGTCGGTGATGGCGGAATTGCCCTGGTATTTCAGGTCCATATTCAGCCGGCTGTCGCCACGGACATGGAAAAGGTCCGTTTCCGCCTGGCCGGTGACCTCGCCGCCCTCGGTCGGGCCGCCGCCCTGAAGTTCGCCGGTGATGGCGCGAAACCTGCGGCGCAGGACGATGTTCACCACCCGCTGGTCGGCAGTGTAGCCGTATTTTAGCGAGACCTCTTCAGGCAAGATGTCGACCCGCAGGATGGCTTCGGTCGGGATGTTCTGAATCTCGTTAAAACCGGAAATGCGATGGCCGTTCAGCAGCACCACGGGTGATGAGGCGCCTCGGCCCCGGTCGCTGCGGGTTTCCGGAGAAAGCTCGTTCAACAGCTCCGTGACGGTGGAAACGCCATAGGACTGGATATCCGCAGGCGCGAGCGATAGCTCCGGCTTGATATCGCCCACCACCGCGCCGGGCAGGGGCGGGGGCTTTTTGGCCTTTACGATGACGGGGGCGACCTCATCGGCTTCCTCCGCCTCCTCCAGGTCCGTCTTGGGCGCCGCTTTGGCAGGCTTGGCCGTGGTCTTGGTCGCGGAAGGCTTGGTCGGATTCAGCGGGCTAGGCGCCGCAGGCTGGACCGTTGCGGAGGGCGCGTTGGCCCCGCCCTGCGGGAGCTGTGCAGGCTGGGCGGACAGCGGGCTCGCGCATCCCAGAGCCGCCGCCATGGCCAGGCTGGGCGCAGCCGTCTTTGCGCGCCGGGCGCGGCCATACACAAAGGTCCCAAATTCTCCCCTCAACATCCGCACCGTCCAAAAATCCCCACGTCTCGCCCATCGCATGGGGAGATTTCTGGATCATTTCGGCGACGCGAAGTGTTTGTAGCGACGGCGGCCAGCGTGTCTTCTAGGCCGCACGGATGCCCGTCGGCCGATCTTCGGCCGGAACGCCCATCAGAACGTCATAGCCCAGGATCATGTCCACATCCTGTCCATTGCCGGCCAGCGGCAGGCGCAGCCAGAGGAGCGAGAGGTGCGAAGCGCCCCGCCAGGCCATGGAATGGATGCCCACGGCCGGGCGGCCGTCTTGAACCACCTTGTCCAGATGGCTGCGCCAGTAAGCGACGGTTTGGGCGTCATAGACCTTATCCAGTCCAAGGCCGGTGATCTCCCGCCCATAAACAGGATAAAGGCCGGTGCCGGCCAGACGCAGGCGATAATCCAGCGGCTCGCGCATAACGTCGATCAGGCTGATGGTGGGCAGGTGGCGTTTGAAATCCGTAGGATCAATCTGGCGACGTCCCGGCAGGCGGCCGCCGTCTCGGCGCGACGCCCAATAGGCGAACAACTCCTCATGGGCCCGAACGGCTGATGCTGATCCTCCTACATGCGCCAACATCTTCAGAGTCCCCGCCAACTCCCTGAATCAACAAACTAACTATCTCTTAACTCAGGGTGTGCTGGCAAGTGCGACGAACCGACTCACCCCCTCATATGTTCGTGTATCCGGCGAAGTCTGGCCCACGTCTTGCGCGACGCCGTCGCAGGACGGAATGAGCTGTGGAGAAGAGCTTTTGAGGCAAATCCGCAAAGCCCTCGGCCGTTGATAAATCTCCTCTCCCCCTGTGGGAGAAGGTGTTAGCCCTCCTCCTCGTCCTCGCCCGCCGTCAGCGCCAGCAGCGGTTCCCCCGGCCCTTCCAGGGTCTCCACGTCGCGCAGGGTGCGTTCCAGGGCGCGGGTGCGGCGGCTTCCGTCGGAGACGGTGTTCTGGGCGGCGGTAAGCTGTTTGCCGAGGCGATCCCACACCTCGCCATATTTTCGAAATTCAGCCTTGGCCTTGCCCAGTACCTGCCACACCTCGCTGGAGCGTTTTTCGATGGCGACGGTGCGAAAGCCCATCTGCAGGCTGTTCAGGATGGCCGCCAGCGTGGTGGGGCCGGTTATCATGACGCGCGAGGCTTGCTGAAGCTCCATCATAAGGCCTGGCCTGCGGATCACCTCTGCGAACAGGCCCTCGGTCGGCAGATACATGATGGCGAAGTCGGTGGAGTGGGGCGGGTGGACGTACTTGGCGCTGATGGTCTTGGCCTGGAGGCGCACGGCCTTTTCCAGCGCCGCCGCCGCGCGCTCGATGTCATCCGCCCCGCCCAGCTCATGGGCGGCGAGCAGGCGCTCATAGTCTTCATTGGGGAATTTAGCGTCGATGGGCAGGTAGACATGGGCCCCATCTCCCTTGCCGGGCAGGCGCACGGCGAACTCCACCCGCTCGGCCGAGCCCGGTTGGATGGCCACATTGGCGGCGTACTGATCGGGCGTCAGCATGTCTTCCAGCAGCATGCCGAGCTGCACCTCGCCCCAGCCGCCGCGCGATTTCACATTGGTCAGCACGCGTTTCAGATCGCCGACGCCTGTGGCCAGGGTCTGCATCTCGCCCAGGCCCTTATGCACCGCCTCCAGCCGCTCGCTGACGATCTGAAAGCTCTCGCCTAGGCGCTTTTCCAGCGTGCCCTGCAGCTTTTCATCCACCGTCAGGCGCATCTGCTCCAGCTTGGCTTCATTCTCCTTGCGCAGTTGATCGAGGCTGGCGGCGAGCGTGGTGCGGAGCAGTTCGAGGTTCGCCGTCTGGGCGGTCTGGGCGGCGGTTCCTTGCGTCTCCAACCGCTCGCGCAGCTCTTTCATCTGCTGATTGGTTTCGGACAGGCGCGTAGTCTGGGTGTGGGCGAAGCTGTCTGTGGAGGTCTTCACCTGCGCGGCGAAGCTTGCAAACCGCGCCTCGCTGGTCCGGCTTTGATCGGCCAAGACGCCCCTTAGCTCTTCGCGTAGGGCCCGCACCTCTTCGCGCAAGGCGGCGGGCACGCTATCCAGCCCCCGCGCCAGGATCGCCTCCAGCCGGTCCAGGCGGGCCAGCAGGGCTTCGGGCGGCCGGGTGGGGCGAAGCGCGGCGATCAGGCTTGCGGCGGCCAGAAGGGCGGCGAGGCCTGCGGCGATAAGGACATAGATGATCATGGCGGTCTCCAGCCTCGGGCCATAGCGCTTGCAGTAAGTCGGGGAGGAGGAGCGATCCCTACCGGAAATCCGTAGAGAGGGCGAGCATGGCGGCGCGTTGGGGTTCGGAGTATTCGTCGAGGCCGGAGGCGTCGCCGGCCTGGATGGCGCTGATCAAGGCAGGCGTGAGGGCGGAACTGAGCGCCCAGTTCCAATAGCGCAGGACAGTCTGGGCCCGATCTACGGCCATCAAATCATAGATCAGCAGTGTGTTTTCCAGGGCCGAAACCGTGGCGCCCTGCGAGTCCGTCTCCGGCCGACGCATGGAGCGCCAGAGCGCCAGGACCGCCGTGCGCGGCAGGCCGGTGGCCTTGCATAGGATGGCGATGGGCTCGCCATACGGATCGCTCAGGATCTTGGCCCCGGTCATGGGCTTCAGCCCCGCCAGGAAGGAGATCTCCCTGACCAGGTCGCGGGTCAGGCCGCGCTGGGCCTCGGCTATGGCGTCGTCGAGGCTGGCATAGGGGCTGCGGGCGATGGCGGCCCGATTGCGTTGGCGCCGTTCGATGAATTGCAGCGCCTTGCGCACCAAGGGGTCCTGCCAATCCTCCTGTGCCGCCATGGGGAAGACGTCGCTGGAGGCGTCCTGCAAGACTTCGCGCGAAACGGCGAAGCGCGTCAGGATCAAGCGGCGCGATTCCGGGTCGGCCCACCAGAAGATAACGTACGCGTGGGCGGGGCGCAGTTCGGCCCGACGCAACAGGCCGGGGATGAAGCTTGGTTCCTTTTGCGAGGCGGCCACCAGGGTGTCCACCGCATCGGTGGACAGACGCGCGCCAGTATTTTTCAGAACCGCCTGGATCAGGGCCAGATCGTTGAAGCGCACCAGCCGCTCTGTCACCATCTCGCCCAGCATCCGGCGCTGGGCGATCATCAGGCGATGCTCATGTTCGCCGTGCTCGATACAGTCCAACAGGTCCGCATCGCTGAGATTGGTTTCGTCGCCGAGCAGGGCCTGAGCGACATCGATCTCATCGCGCAACAGCAGGCGAAGCATCCTCACCGGAATGTCGCTGAGATTCGCCAGGCGGCGCGCCACGCGACGGCGCTCCTCAGCGGAGGCGTCGCGCAGGATCTCCACCAGCAGGTCGGCGGTCATGGCGCGTTCAAAGGTGTTGACCCGGCTGGTGGGCAGGCAGACCACATCGGCCAGCCGCTTCAGCAGACTCTGGCGCGCACGGCCGAACGCGGGCTTCGCCTCCTGCCCGTCAATCTCCGCTTCCGGAGGGATGTCATTGCGGGCGGGCTGACTCACGCGGCGGTCCTCTTGAGCTTCTATTCTAAGGCCGGGGACGTTAATCAGTCGTTTTCAGTGGCGCCGTGTTGGCCGGGGGCTCGCGACGCGCGGCGGTTTGGGCGTATAGAGCGCGCCGTACGCCGCTTAAGCTCGGCCATATCCTTGTCGATGGACCCTTAGCCCATGCCTGCCGAACCTCATTTTGATCTTCATGCGGATGCGACCGGCGTGCTGGTCCTGGCGGACGGAACCGTGCTGCAGGGGCAGGGCGTGGGCATGGTAGGCGAGGCGGTGGGCGAGGTGTGCTTCAACACCGCCATGACGGGCTATCAGGAAATCCTGACCGATCCCTCCTACATGGCTCAGATCGTCACCTTCACCTTTCCCCATGTGGGCAATGTGGGTGTGAACCTGGAAGATATTGAGCAGTTCGGTGAAGAGTCAGGCTTCGGCGCCGGGCGCACCACGGCCCGGGGCGCGATCTTTCGCGACCTGCCCACGGCGCCGGCCAACTGGCGCGCGGAGGGGGCGGATAGCGGCGCTCTGGATGCGTGGATGGCCTCGCGCGGCGTGGTGGGTCTGGCCGGCGTCGACACCCGCGCGCTCACCCGGCGCATCCGCGAGCTAGGCATGCCCCACGCCGTCATCGCCCACGCGCCGGACGGCAAGTTTGATCTCGACGCGCTGAAGGCCAAGGCCGCCGCCTGGCCGGGTCTGATCGGTCTCGACCTAGCCAAGGAGGCGACGACGCTGCAGAGCTTTACGTTTGATCAGGGCCTGTGGGCCTGGCCTGAAGGCTACGCCAAGCCGCGCCCGGAGCCGAAGTATGAGGTGGTGGTGCTGGACTATGGCGTGAAGCGCAACATCCTGCGCGCCCTCACCGCCATCGGCGCCCGCGCCACCGTCCTGCCCGCCTCGACCACGGCGGAGGAGGTGTTGGCTAGAAAGCCTGACGGCGTGCTCCTCTCCAACGGCCCTGGCGACCCGGCGGCGACGGGGGACTATGCGGTGCCGGAAATCAAAAAGCTGGTGGCGAGCGGAACGCCCGTCTTCGGCATCTGCCTCGGCCACCAGATGCTGGCCCTGGCGCTGGGCGCCAAGACCATCAAGATGGATCAGGGCCATCACGGCGCCAACCATCCGGTCAAGGACCTGGAGACCGGCAAGGTGGAGATCGTCTCCATGAACCATGGCTTCACGGTGGATCGCGACGGCCTGCCCGATACGGTGGTGGAGACCCATATCTCCCTATTCGACGGCACCAACGCCGGCATCCGCTTAAAAGGCGCGCCCGTCTTCAGCGTCCAGCACCACCCTGAAGCCAGCCCCGGCCCGACGGATTCGCTGTATGTGTTCGAGCGGTTTGGCGCGTTGATGCAAAAGGGGGGCTGAGCCATGAGCGACGCTCCCCACGGCGCCCAGCCGGAATGGCCGAGCCATGAGCCGATCATTCGCACCATCGCCATGCCTTATGACACCAATCCCGAAGGCGACATTTTCGGCGGCTGGCTGGTGTCGCAGATGGACCTGGCGGCGGCCACGGTCGCCTTTCGCCTTGCCCAGGGGCGTTGCGTCACCGTCGGCATAGAGGGCGTGAAGTTCATCAGCCCGGTGTTTGTCGGCGATGAGGTCAGTCTGTTCGCCATGGTGGTGAAGACCGGCCGCACCTCGATCCAGGTGTTTGTTGAAGCCTGGCGGCGGCGGCGGGACGGCGCGGCGGCCAACAAGGTGACGGAGGGAACCTTCACCTTCGTGGCCATAGACGAGAACCGGAAGTCTCGGCCGCTGCCTACGACTTGAATTTCACGATGGGGGTTCGCGCTCCCGACGCCGCCGTTGTCGCTGCGACGCCGGGCCATTTGCGCAAGTCCGGGCTTTAAGGCCTCGGGGTTATTCTGCGGCGAGGGCTTGCGCCTTCGCCCGGTCATAGATCTGCTTCAAGGCGCCGTCCTGCTTGCCGAACTCCAGTCCGATCTCCTTCCAGGTGAGGCCGGATTCGCGCAGGGCTACCAGGCGGGCGACGGATGGGGGATCGAGCGGGCAGGGCGCGCGGCGCCAGCGCGGCGGGGGCATGCCGCCTCCATGGGATCGTGAGCAAAGCTCCTTCCGGCTTGCGGCTTCAGGCCTGGGGCGCCGTCGCGGCGGGGGCCTGGCCCTGCTTAGCGGCGAACAGCGAGAAAAAGCCGTCGATCATGGCGACTGAGAAGGCGGCGAGCACGCCGCCCACCACGGGGCCGCCCACGGCGGACGCCGCGCTGGCCGCCTCCGCATCCGCGGCGGCATGCAGTGCGGCGGCGGCGGAGCCGAGCGCGGTCTGAGCCGCAGGCGACAGTTCGCCCGTGACGGTTTCCAAAGAGCTGGCGACGGCGCGCAGGCCCTGAGAGGCTATGGACATGGATATCTCCTTTATGTGAGGTCTAAGGACCGATCAAAAGATGAACAAAACAAGAACAAACTTTATGTGCGCGCTCAGAGCCTGTGAGTCAACCTTGCATCGCAAATTTATGGCTCGGCTGGACAAGGCGGGGAAGATTTGCATCATGCGCACATGGCGACCGTCTCAGGCCAACCCCGTCACCACCTGCGCGCCTGGCGCCGGAAGACCGGTTTGACGCTGGAGCAGGTGGCCGCGCAGGTGGAGGGCCTATCCCGCGATCTCGCCAGGCTCGACCCCAACCTGCGCCCCATGAGCATGACCCACGCCACCCTCAGCCGGATCGAGCGGGGCAAGCTGCCCTACGCCCAGGCGCTTCTGGAAATCCTGGCGGAGATTTATCGCACCGACTTGGCCAGCCTGTTGATGCGCGACCCGGCCGATCCGGAGGGGCTATGGGCGCTGTGGGATCAGCTTGAGCCGCAGGAGCGGGAGCGGGCGGTGGCGGCGCTGAAGGCTATCAAGGGCGATAGGGCGGGGTAGTGGCGGGCGTGCAACTCGGCCTAAAGCGTTCCTCGACTGCCGCCGCCGGAGGAGCGCCATGACCTTCCGTCTTCCCGTCGTCTACCACCCCGCCTATCGGGCCGAGATGTTGCCCGGACATCGGTTTCCCATGGAGAAGTACCGCCGTCTGGCCGAGGTGTTGGTGGAGGCGGGGATTGTGGGGGCGGAGGGGTTTCATACGCCGGACTTCGCCGAGTTTGAGCTGATTACGGGCGTGCATGATCCGGTCTATGCGCGCCAGGTGTTCGACGCCGAGGTTCCCGCCGCCGCCGCCCGGCGTATCGGCCTGCCGGTCACGCCGTCTGTGGCGGCGCGGGCGCGGGCGGCGACGGCGGGGACGCTGCTCACCGCGCGCCTGGCGCTGGAGCGGGGGCTAGCCTGCAATACGGCGGGCGGCAGCCATCATGCGGCGCGGGATTACGGCTCGGGCTTTTGCATCTTCAACGACGTGGCGGTCGCCGGCCGCGCCCTGTTGAACGAGGGGATGGTGAAGCAGATTCTGGTGGTCGATCTGGACGTTCACCAAGGCGACGGCACCGCCTTCATTTTTGAGCAGGAGCCGGCCGTCTTCACCTTCTCCATGCACGGCGAAAAGAACTTTCCCGTGCGCAAGGCCAGGAGCGATCTGGATGTAGAGCTGGCGGACGAGACGGGAGATCAGGCCTATCTTGAGGCGCTCGGAGCCGTCCTGCCGGGGCTGTTGGCGACCATGCGTCCGGACCTGGTCTTCTATAACGCCGGGGTCGATCCGCATGCGGCAGACAAGCTGGGGCGTCTGGCCCTAAGCGATCAGGGCCTGGCCGAGCGGGACGCCTATGTGATCGAGACCTGTCTTCTCGCCGGCGCGCCGGTGGCGGGCGTGATCGGCGGCGGCTATGATCCCGATCCGGACCGCCTGGCCCGTCGTCACGCCGGCCTGCACCGCGCGGCACAGGCCGTGGGCGCGCGGCGGTTGTGATCTAAGGCGCCAAGCGCCGCGCGCCTTCGGCTACGGTGACCACCTCAATCCCCTGGGCCAGGGCGGCCTGCACCAGGGTCTTGAAGGCAAGGGGAGCGGTGGTGAATTCCGACGTGGCGGGCCTCATGCCGTGGCTGATCAGAATCAGCCAGCCCGATTGCGCCCTGGCCCTTTCCAGCCAGTGCGCACCCCAGCCTTCCCCGTCCGGCCCGTCGATGGAGACGGCCGGCGCCTGGTTCAGGTCGACGCCGCCGCGCACCAGGCCCGGATGCACCGCTCGGGCCAGACGGAAGCGTTGCGCCGCCTCTAGTTTAGCCGAAAGGCTGACGTCGCCGAAGGGATAGGCGAAGGTGGCCGGCGTCGGCGCGCCCCAGGCGAGGAGGGCCCGGCGGTTGCGATCCAGATCGGCGGCGATGGCGGCGCGATCCGCCTGGCCGCAGTCCAGGTGGGAATAGGTATGGCAGCCCACCTCATGCCCCGCCTCAATCAGATGTTTCACCTGGGCCCCCCCGGCGTAGGGGCCCAGTGAATCCCGCCGCTCCGCCAAGCCGGCGGCGACATAGAAGGTTCCCTGAACGCCATGCGCCTTCAGGATTTCGGCCCCCGTCATGGCCTCAAGCGTGATATCGTCGAAGGTGAATGAGATCATGGGTCCGGGCGCGCCGCGTGGCGCGGGGTGCCTCTGTTGAAATCGTGTCAGCTTCCGCCGCAGCTTGCTTTTCCAGCTTCGATCCGGGCGGTAGATCGTATCAGACACGCCTCTTCCCCACAGATCCGAAACCTTGTCCAGCGCGGCATGGTCACTGCGACCGCCGGATTAGTTCGCCTTCGATTATAATCTTAAATTGTGAAAGAGGTTAACCCTAAACCTGGGTTGCGTCCAGGGTTGCGGCGATGAAACAAAGGAACTTGGCGAGGACGCCTCCTGTTCCATCGCGCCCCGGCGCAGGTCGGGAGGGGCGAAAGGGCCGGCGAGCCGCCTCCGTTCGGGCCTAATCGGCGATTTACAAATCCGCTCTTCGCTCACATGGTGAGGTGATGAACGATGACCTTTCGCGCGGCGTCGCGGCCATCGACAAGGGGCTGGGCCTTTTTATCAGCCTCGTCGAGGATGGGGGCCGGACTGGGCTGTCTAGCCTGGCCGCCAGCGCCGGCCTGCCGATTTCCACGGCCCAGCGGATGGTCGCCGCCTTTGTTCGCCGCGGCCTCCTTAGCCGCATTGGCCGAGGCCGCTACGCCGGGGGCGTGCGCCTCGCCGGCCTGGCCGGGCTGACGGACGCCGGCCTCCGCGAGCGTCTGATCGCCGCCAGCCGCCCGCCCCTACAAACTCTGGCCAAGGCGCTTGGAACCACCGCCCACCTGGGGGTGCTGGAGGGCGACATGGTCACCTATCTGGTCAAGGCGCACGGTGGCGGCCCGGACCTGTTGACCAGCGAAATGAGCCAGCTTGAGGCCTATTGCTCCGGCATCGGCAAGGTGCTGCTGGCCCACCTGCCCGACGCCGCTCAGCGGGCCTATCTGGCGGGGGGACCGTTCGTCGCGCTCACGGCCAACACCCTCACAGATCCGCTCGCGCTGGCTCGAACATTTCAGGACATCGCGGCCAAGGGCTACGCCTTCGATCATGCAGAATTGCAGGACAATCTCTATTGTATCGCCGTGCCCGTGCGCGGGTATGACGGCCGCGTCGTCGCCGCCCTTTCGGCATCCAGTCGCGCAGACCTATCCGGCGATCCTGGGCGTCTGGACCGCCTCTGCGCCTGCGCCGACCAGATCCGCGCCCGCCTGCGCCGCGATACAGGCGAGGGCGTGTGAAGGACGACGCTGAATTAAGGCGTGTCCAGGGCGCTAGCCGCCGCCTCAATCGTCGCCATGGGCCGCCTCATTAATGGTGATGGTCGGCATTTTGGAAAAATCGACGGCGATGGGAGTCTGGGCGCGGATGGCCTGGAGTTGGAAGGTCTTGATCACGTGCTCCAGCCGCAAGAAGGTTTCGCGATAGGCGGGCGTGCTAGGATCGAGGTCCAGCGGCTTCAAACAATATTCGATGATCTGACGGGGACGGTCCAGGGTGGTCATGGCGTTTCCTTGCGCGTCTTATCGGCGTCTGGATCTAGTTTGAACCGGCCCAGGGGCTGACGGCAAGCGTTAAAGCGAGCAGGGTCCACAACGGCTGACGCGTCTGAAATTGTCCTGCGCCTTCGTCCATATTTCGGTATCACGACTTTGATCGCCACCCCCCATCCATAAGGCCGCGCCATGACCTGGGACGCCCTCGACGCCTTGAAATATCGTGATGAGGCTGACGCGGTCCACGCCCTCCTCGCCGCACAACCCCTGAGCGCCGCAGATCGCGAGGCGGTGCAGGCGGAGGCGGAGGCTCTGGTCCGCGCCGCCCGGCAGAGCGCGCGTAAGACAGGCGTGGTCGAGGGCTTCCTGCAGGAGTTTTCACTGAGCACGCGGGAGGGTTTGGCCCTGATGTGCCTGGCCGAAGCCCTGCTGCGCACGCCCGACGCCCAGACGCGCGACAGGCTGATCGCTGAAAAGATCGGCTCCGCCGACTGGGCGGCGCACCTTGGCCAATCCAACAGCCTATTCGTCAACGCCTCCACCTGGGGCCTGATGCTGACCGGCAAGCTGGTGGAGGTGGATGAGGAGACGCGCAAGGACATTACTGGCTTTATCCGTCGCCTGGCCGGTCGGGTGGGGGAGCCGGTTATCCGCCGCGCCGTCGCCACGGCCGTGGGCGTCATGGGCGAACAGTTTGTTCTGGGCCGCACCATCGAGGATGGGCTGAAGCGCGCCGCCCACGAAAACGTCCTCTGTTCCTTCGACATGCTGGGGGAGGGCGCGCGCACGGGGGCCGACGCCGCCCGCTATGAAGCCCTCTACGCCCACGCCATTGAGACGGTGGGCGCGTCCAGGGGCGGGGCCGGTCCTGAAGACGGTAATGGCGTATCGGTCAAGCTGTCCGCGCTCTGCCCCCGCTATGAGGCGGTGCAGGAAGAGCGGGTGTGGGCGGAGCTTTATCCCCGCCTGAAGCGCCTGGCCATGCTCGCGGCGGGTC
>Ga0116226_10001060_pt1 | contig 23981 bp, 19 predicted proteins | sample S1TSphfallax_FD_89692 | JGI IMG/M metagenome (GOLD analysis project Ga0116226, IMG submission 89692) | Host-associated microbial communities from peat moss isolated from Minnesota, USA - S1T2_Fa - Sphagnum fallax MG | ecosystem: Host-associated > Plants > Peat moss > Unclassified | place: USA... | reverse complement strand
GGGGAGCCGAAGTCACGCTGACCTTGCCGCTCGATGCGCTCACACTGCCTGGCGAGGTCAACCATGCAGGGTGAGCGGCTCTTGCTGATCGACGAGGACGATGCTGCCTTTGCGCGCACCCTGGTCCGGTCGTTCGAGCGGCGGGGCTACAGCGTCATCTGCACCGCCAGCCTGGAGGAAGTCAACAAGGTCCTCGAGACCCAGACACCCGGCTATGCCGTGGTGGACCTGAAACTGTCGGGCGCAAGTTCCGGGCTTGCATGCGTCCAGGCGCTGAATCAGCACGATGAGAACATGCTCATCGTCGTTCTGACCGGATATGCCAGCATCGCAACCGCGGTGCAAGCCATCAAACTCGGCGCATGCCAGTACCTCGCGAAGCCCTCCAACACCGACGATATCGAGGCGGCGTTCTCGCGAGCCGAGGGGGACGTGGAGGTGGCGCTGAGCGACCGCGCCACATCGCTGAAAACCTTGGAATGGGAAAAAATCCACGAAACCCTGGCTGAGGTCGGCTTCAATATTTCCGAGGCGGCCCGGCGCCTGGGTCTGCATCGCAGGACACTCGCCAGAAAGATCGAAAAGCACCGGGTGAAATAAAGCTTTGGGCGGACTCGAATGCCCTGGGCCATTCGGTGTAGCATCCGGTCAAACGAAACCTGGGGATGTACACGCGTGAGTATTCAGAAACTGGTGCACCGGCTGGCACCGCTCGCAGTCCATGATTCGCGCAGCATCGCGCACCAACAGAAGTTTTCGTTCGTGTCGGCTTTCGTCGCACGCAGGACCGAGACCATACAATCCATTCACATGCCGGTCGCCGGCTTGCTGGTGGTGTTGGAGGGCATCAAAAAACTGGGATGGGCGGGCCAGACTTTTACCTATTCCCCCGGTCAGGCCTTCGCGGTGCCCACGGGGGCCCATGTCGATGTCGTCAACGAACCCGACCGGCGCTCCGGTGTGTATCGCGCGCTGTTCCTCGGCTTCTCGACCGACCTGTTGACCGAGGCGCGGCGACGCTGGTCGGCCCTGGCAGCCGGCCACGTTGCGGTGGACCCGACGGTCGCGATCGGTCCGGCCCTGGCATCCGCCATTTTGCATACCAGCGAAGCCCTCGCCGGCGACATCGCGGTTTCTCAGCGCGTGACCGAACAGCGCATCCTCGAGGTCCTGCTCTTGATGGCCGAGGCGGGTGCGGCGCCGCTGCGTCCTGACATCAAGTCCGCTTCGATCTCGGATGTCGTGCGTTCGCTGGTGCGTGATCGGCCGGGACATGACTGGTCGGCCGCGGCGATCGCGTCGGAGTTATGCAAGTCCGAGGCAACCATGCGCCGGATGCTGCGCCAGGCGGGTACCAGTTTTCGCCAAATCGTGGCCGATGAACGCATGCGCGCGGCGCGTCTCGTGCTGTTGTCGGGTAAGAGCACGGTTGCCCAGGCGGCGGTCGTCGCAGGCTATGATTCTCTGTCGCATTTCTCGAAGCGGTTCCACGAGACTTACGGTTGCGCACCTTCGCAGTGCCGGGACATTCCCGCACCCGGCTGATGGCGCAAAGGCGTCGATTTTGTGCGCCGCATGATTGCGCCTCGAGATTGACCGAAAGCGGCGTGCGAATGATCGTTGCGGGCCCGCACCTGGCCTTACCGCGCGCTATTGTCCCTCCCGAATTAAGGCTCCGGCACAGGCAGCCGATACCTGATAGATGGGGAGAGCACGCTTGAACACCGTCAAGACATTCGCGCGTTTAACAGTACAGATCCTGGTCGCCGCGGCCCTCGCATGCGGCACTGCGATAAGCGCGCATTCAGCAGACGCTGCGGATGCCGCCTCCAGCACCGAGGCGCCCGCCATCGGCGAGAACAGCGGCACGTTGGAGGAGGTCATCGTCACGGCGCGACGCCGCTCCGAGGATCTGCAGCAGGTGCCGATTTCCATCGCGTCGTTGAGCGGCGAGGACTTGCAGATTCGCGGCATCGACAACGTGGAGCAGTTGGATCACACGATTCCGAATTTCTCTCCGGCACCTTACAATTTTTTCGGCACCGAGCAAGCCAGCTTCCGCATGCGCGGCCTGCCGAGTGTCGGTGTCTACGTCGATGGCATCGCCTACCAGGAGGAGTTCGGTTTTTTCTCCGACCTGGTGGAGATGGACCGGGTGGAAGTATTGCGCGGACCGCAGGGGACGCTGTTCGGCAAGAACAGCATGGGCGGCGCGATCCAGTTCGTGACCAAGGAGCCTGCCGACGAATTCGGCGCCCGCGTGTCGACCACGGTGGGCGACTACCACCGCTTCAACGTCTCGGCGGCGATGGATTTGCCGTTGAGTTCGACATTGCTGACGAAGATCACCGTGGCCAAGGTTACGCGCGACGGATACCTGCCGAGCATCAGCGTCGATCAGGCATTTGGCAGCCAGGACAATCTGCTCGCCCGGCTGGATGTCCTGTGGAAGCCCACGGATGATTTCAACGCCCGTTTCATCATCGAGGAGAACGATCTCGGCACAAACGGCAACCCGACCACTGATTGGCAACTGAGCCCGGCCTGCAGCTTTCCGCAGCCCAATCTCACCTGTCTCTACAACGGCGCAAGCCAGTATGGGGCGCCGCTGAAGGTCAACCAAGCGTGGGTGTACGGCGCCACCAGCACCTGGCTGACCGCCGGCAACTACGATGGTCCGCAACTGAACACGGACGCCACCAACTACAAGCTGATCCTAAATTACAAGTTGAACGATACGTGGGCGCTCAAGGTGTTGGGCAGCGCCCGCGATGTGCGCAGCGAGAGCTTCGAGGACTTCACCAACATTCCCTATCACATGTTCGAGGGTGAGAACACCAACAACATCCACGAGGCGACGGGAGAAGGTCAGCTGTTGTTCAACAGCGATCAGCTCACCGGCACCACGGGTGTTTACTATTACAACGATTTCCGGCGCTGGCGGCGCGAGAACTGGTTCGGCAACGATGTGGATCTGGCCGTGAGTCCGACCAACAACGCCGACGCCAAGGAATTTCTGGGGATACCCCCCTTCGTACCGGTGCCGGCGTTCATCCCCAACATCGATGTGTTGTTCTTCTACCATATCCACGGCATCGCCGGTTTTACCGAATGGACCTACAAGATCACCGACAAGCTTTCGTTGACCGCGGGTGTGCGCTACAACCGGGACACGGCGGAGGTGGATGGCTTTCAGGCAAACCAGCCGATCCCGGTGCTTTGCTGCGTACCGAGCACCAGCATCACCCCGAACGGCGCCGGCGCGGTGTATGGCGAATCGAACGGCGTGTACACCGATACCGCGCCGCGCGTCTCGCTGCAATATCAATGGACGCCGGCGATCATGACCTACGCCACGTTTGCCGAGGGGTTCAGCGCCGGCGGCGGCACGCAGACCCCGACGGGCGTGCAATCGTATGAGCCGGAAAAGCTCAACAACTATGAGGTCGGGTTGCGCTCCGATTGGTTCGATCACACGCTGCGCTTCAACACCTCGCTGTTCTATGGCCGCTATACCAATGTGCAGGCCAACGAGAACGAGGGTTTCGACAACGTAACGATCAACGCGGGCAAGGGCACGGTGAAGGGTGCGGAAATCGAGGGACGCTGGCTCCTCAACCGTGCCTTTAGCATCAATTATGGTTTGGGCTTTCTCAAGACGGGTTACTCCGATTACCCCGCCGACACCGGAATCATCACGGGATCGCCGTTTCCGTACGCTCCGAAGGAGACGGTCGATGTGGGCGCGCAATACGACACGCCCCTGCCCGCCGGTGCCGGGGGCCTGACGCTGCGCGTGGATGAAGGTTGGACCAGCTGGGTGGTGACCGGCTCCGACAGCAGCGGCGTCTACATTCCGTCCTATGGTCTGCTCGGCGCACGCTTGGTCTATCACCCCGCCAACACCAAGAAGTGGGACCTCCAGCTATATGGTTCGAATCTGCTCGACAAGTACTACCGTCTGACCGGCTACGCCATCCCCGCCTTGGGACTTAACACCGGCACCGTCGGTTTGCCGCGGATGTACGGCCTTACGGTCAACGGCAGATTCGAGTAATGCCGCTGGGTGTCAGGCGGTCCGGGTGGGCGCTGTACGCCGCCGTCGGCGCGGCGCTGGGAGTTTCTCTCGCGCGCACCATGGTCGGGGTTCATGCAGCCACTCCCGCAGACGCCGCTGAGGTCGGTCTGACGGTACGGGTTGACGGCCTGGACGCCGACGGACGCCTCCCGGCAAGCGCCGCGTACTGCCCCCCGACCCGCATGGATCCCGCGCAGTACAACATCAGCCCGGCTGTCAGCTGGTCGCGCGGTCCGAAGGCCACCCGCTCATATGCGCTCATCATGACGGATCTCGATGTGCCGGCGGACTTGAGCGCCATCAACAAACCCGGCGTCGTGCTCACCGCCGACACGCCGCGTGTTCCGTTCATTCACTGGGTATTGATCGATATTCCCGCGACGATCACCCATCTGCGGCGGGGCGTGGAGAGCGCGGGGTTCGTGCCCAAGGGCAATCCCGTCGGCCTCACCGATCATGGTCTGCGCGGCGCCAACGTGTATTCCCACTACTATCCCAAGGACTCGCCGCTGGCCGGTGTGCGCGGTGGCTATGATGGACCGTGTCCGCCGCATAACGACATGGTCGCCCACCGCTATGTCACGCGTATCTACGCGCTCGATGTCCAGAGCCTCGGACTGAACGGAGTGTTCTTCGGCGAAGATGCACTGCGTGCCATGCAGGGCCACGTGCTCGCCGCCGGCGAGGCGGGTGCCGTATACTCGGCGGCACCCTAGAATCGCGATCGCCCTCGACGGCGTTGCGTTACAGCAGAGACTTGATGGCGCTCTGAATGCCCTTGGAATCGAGCCCCTGATGCCCCATCTGTTGCCACAATCCGCCGGCACCTTCCAGGTGGGTGCCGATGTGATCAAATTTTCCGCGGAAGCCGGCCTGCAACAGATAACTGCCGAAGCGGCTTCCCAAGCCGGTCTTGACGTTCCAACCCTCGACCACCAGCACGAACGGTGCAGAGGCGAGTTTCTTCATCATGGCCGGGTCTACGACGTTCAGCGTGGGCTTGTTGATCAACCCGACGCTGACGCCGTTCTCTTGTAACGAAATCACGGCATCCAAGGCGCGATAAACGGCTTCGCCCACCGCCACGACGTAACCCCCACCCGCCTTCGGCTCCCGCACCACGTAGTCCTTGCCGGGCTCGAAAGGCTGGCCTTCATACAGTGGTTTACCGCCGGCATCGAGGATGTCCGGAACAGGCGCACGCGTCGTGAAGACGAAGCGCAGGCCCGGGTCGCCATAGATGCGTTTTATGCACGCGGCAAACTGGTGCTGATCGACCGGAAAATAAAGCCGCGTCGTATCCTCCGCGTGACCGGGTTTTAAGCCACCGTCGGCGAACATGCTGTTGATCCCGAAGTGACAGGTGTTGTCGGCCATGTCATCGACGCCGCTATGGCTGAAATGCGCCAGCACGTTGGAAAAGTTCAGGCGCGCCATGGTGATTTCACTGATGCACATTTCCAAAAAGGCGCTGAAAGTAGCGTAGATGCCCTGCTTGCCCGCGGAGGAGCCGAAGCCGGCAGCCGCCGAATAATTGCCGCGCTCCATGATGCCGCCGCGCACGAAAATCTCCGGATGGGCCTTTCTGATGTGATGCAGGCCGCAGGAGCCCTCGAGGTCATTATCGAAGACGCGCACGCTCTCCAGCCTTTGCGCCTCGCTCATGCCATCGAGGATGCCGTTGATGATCTTGCCGAAATCGTCCCGATTCTTGCCCGCGCCGGAGGAACCTTTGAACATCAGCGGACTCTTGTCCGGCTTCGCTGCCTTCAACATCTCCACGGCATGTTCATAGCCGCCGCGGCTTTCGAGATATTCGATCGCCGTGGAAGCCTTGAGAACTTCATGAGCGTGCGGGCTGCCCTCGGCTCCCTTGATGCCCGGTGCCATGGGACGTTTGATCACCAAGGCGTGGGGCGTGGAGTCGCGGAATGCACGGCACAAATCGATGTACAAGGCGTCCAAGTCCTCGCCCATGGTCGTCTCGGTGGTGAGCCCGTATCCGGACAAGGTCCGGCTCAGGTCGTACCCGGCCATATATTCCTGAGGGTGCCCGGCGATGGTGACGTTGTTGTCGTCGACCAAGATTTTGACGTTCAGTTGCTTGCCCACCGTCAGGCGGGCCGCTTCGGCGTTGTCGCCCTCCATCTGACTGCCGTCAGAACCCAGCAGCACCACCGACTTGCCGGGATTCGCCATGGCAACGCCGTTGACGAACGCCCACAGGTGGCCCAACCGCCCCGAACTGAACTCGACACCAGGCGTCAGGAGCTTTTCCGGATGGCCGGGCAGGCCACTCTCGAACTCGCGGTAGTGCAGCAGCTTCTCCGCGGGCATGGCGCCATCGAGGACACTCAACAGGTATTGTGTGGCGACGCGATGACCGGCCTCGTCATAGAAAATGGGCACGATGGGCGTGCCGTGGGCGATGAACGCACGCACGATCATCACCTCCGGCACCGTGTCGTATGCGCCTCCCGTATGGCCCGATAGACCGCGGGCGCCGGCCAATGCCGTGAAGAAAACGATGGCGTCGCGGCACAGTTGAATGTTGTGACGCAGAGCGGTTTTCTGCGAGTCGGTCAGCGTGGTGACCAAGGGGTCGAGTTTCAGCGGCTCGAGCTTGCCGAGGTCTATGGGAAACGTTTCGGTATTCATGTGCCCATTATAGGCCACCGCCGCTTGGGGGTGGGATTAGCTTGAATGTAAGATTGCACTTACCTCTGTTTGGAGCGCGCTCGTGAGCAGCATGGTCATCCGGGATGCGGCCTCGAGCCGATCCCAGATCCAGTCACAGCGCCCGCCAGCGGCTTATTCGAGCGCGGGTCCGATGACACCCCTGTCGCGCAAGCCGCGGATTGCCGCCGAACCCAATCCGAGCACCTCGCCGAGCACATCCTCGGTGTGCTCGCCAAGGCGCGGTGCCGGCAGGGGCGCGAGCCGGCCCTGCCCTGCGAAATGCAGCGGCGAGGCAGGCGTGAGGATCTTGCCCACACCGTGTTGTTCGATCGTTCGAAAAAGCGGATTGATCTCCGAGCATGCAGGGTCACTCGCGACCAGCTGGCTGATGGTTTGATACCGGCTCCAGCAAACACCGTGTTCGTCGAAGGAGCGCGCCAGTTCCTCGAACAGCCGCGTCCGAATCCTCGCGCCGACAAGACCGGCAATCTCTTCGCGAGCACGGAAACGATTTCCCTCATGAGACAGATCGAGCCCCATCCGTTGCTGCAGCTCGGTCACCTCGGACTCGAGGTCCAGTGCATCTTGCAATGCTTGCCACTGTTTGAGGGTCAGCGCGACGACCATCACGCGCGCGCCATCCCGGCAGGCGAAGTCGGCGCCGAAAGCGCCAAACAGGTAATTGCCCACGCGTTCGCGAATTTGGCCGGCTTGGGCCTCGGCAATAAAGCCCAAATTGCCCAGCGCGGCCAAAGCAACGTCCTCGAGCGCGAGCTTGACGTGCTGCCCGGCGCCCGTACGGCGGCGATGCCGCTCGGCGGCGAGCAAGCCGGTGGCCGCCATCTGGCCCGTGATCAGATCCCAGGCCGGCAACACATGATTGACGACCTCAGCGTCTGAGTTGCTGCCCGTGACATAAGGCAAACCCACGGAGGCGTTGACCGTATAGTCCACCGCCGAACTGCCATCATGGCGGCCTTGGATGGTCAGCTGAATGAGATCGGCGCGCCGCGCGCAAAGTGACTCGTAGGACAACCAGCCGCGCGGCGGGAAATTGGTCAACAGCATGCCCGCGTCTTCGCCCGGCGCGCCGATCAGGGACATGGCCAGCTCGCGACCCTCGGGAACCGTGAAATCGATGCACACCGAGCGTTTCGCCTTATTGAGGCCGCACCAAAATAAACTGGTGTTATCTGCGGTGACCGGCCAGCGCCTGTAATCGAGGCCGCCACCGGGCAGATCGATGCGGATCACCTCGGCGCCTAGCTGCGCCAACGTCATGCCGCCCAGCGGCGCGGCGACGAACGCCGACGCTTCGATCACGCGCATGCCTGCCAGGATTCCCCCGCTCATTCGGCTACACTTCCCATGTGAGCAGTATAGTCACAACGAACCATTCACTTGCGAGGGGACATGGCCAGCGCTTTGCGTGACGTAGTCATCTGTGAACCAGTACGCACTCCCGTGGGTCGATTCGGTGGCGTATTCAAAGATGTTCCAGCTCACCAGCTCGGCGCCACCGTGGTGCGCGCCCTGCTGGAACGATGCAAAATTCCTCCCTCGTCGGTAGATGACGTGCTCTTTGCGCAGTGTTATCCGACGATGGAAGCACCGGCACTCGGCCGCGTCGTCGGACTCGATGCGGGACTGCCCATCGAAACCGGCGGGTTGCAGCTTGACCGGCGCTGCGGCTCCGGCCTGCAGGCCGTGGCCTATGGAACCATGCAAGTTGCCACGGGCGCCTCGGATTTGCTGATCGCGGGCGGTGCTGAATCCATGAGCAACGCGCCGTTCTATTCCACCACGGCCCGTTGGGGCGCCCGCGGCGAGGCATTGTCGTTTCATGACGCGCTCGCACGCGGCAGGATCACCGCCGGCGGAGCCAACTACCCGGTGCCGGGCGGGATGATCGAAACCGCGGAGAACCTGCGGCGCGAATACGCCATTTCGCGCGAAGAGCAAGATCAGCTCGCCTGTGAATCGCATCGGCGCGCCGTCGCCGCGCAGACCAACGGCTTCTTCGCGGAGGCCATCGTTGCCGTCGAGGTCAAAGGCGCCAAGGGTGCGGTGACGGTATGCACGGATGAGCATCCGCGCGCGGATGCGAATATGGACAGCTTGGCCAAACTGAAGCCGCTGATGGGAAAGCAGGATCCCGATGCCACGGTCACCGCCGGCAACGCCAGCGGTCAAAATGACGGCGCTTCTGCATGCCTGATCGCCACGCGGGAGTTGGCGGAAGGACTTGGGCTGAGGCCCATGGCTCGTTTGGTCAGCTGGGCGGTCGCGGGTGTGGCGCCCGCGAGAATGGGCATAGGTCCGGTGCCCGCCGCGGCCAAGGCCTTGGCGCGTGCAGGGTTGACGCTGGCGCAGATGGATTTGATCGAACTCAACGAGGCCTTCGCCAGCCAGGTGCTTGCCTGCACCCGGGAGTGGCGCTTCGTGCGCGCGGATTTCGATAGATTGAACGTGAACGGCTCCGGCATTTCCCTCGGTCATCCCGTCGGTGCGACCGGAGGCCGGATTCTCTCGACGCTTCTCCACGAGATGCAGCGTCGCGGTGTTCGCTATGGTCTTGAGACCATGTGTATCGGCGGTGGCCAGGGGATCGCTGCGGTGTTCGAGCGCGTCTGACGTCTCGTGAAACTGCCGTTGTTTCGATGAAACACGCAAATCACACAGGCGGCAAATGGCGCTCTAGAAACGCAAACACCCCTTGATTGAAGGCATCGTTGCGGTCTCCCGCCACCATATGGCCGGCCCCGGCCACATCCCAAACTTCCAGCTGTGGCACGTGGCGTCGCAAGTCCGTGACGCCCTCCTCGCTCACGATGTCGCTTTGCATGCCGCGCACCAGCAACGTCGGGATTCGTACGCCCTGGGCGGCCTCGGTCAACTGCTTGGTAAATTGCGGTGGTTCGGCACGCTCCTGCTCTGCCAACATTTTCGGATCCCAGTGCCAATACAGCCTGCCGTCATCGCGCCGACGGAGATTTTTCATCAGGCCCGAATGATCCTCAGGATGCGGGCGATGGGGATTGTAGGCGGACACGGCTGCGGCCGCCTCGTCCAACGAGGCAAAGCCTAGCGCACCGCTGTTCATGAACTCCATGATTTTCAAGGCGCCGTTCAGGTTGATGCGCGGAACGATATCGACGAGAACGAGCGCCCTTGCGCGCGCGCCGGCCTGCGTGCCGACGTACATCAATGAAGTTGCACCTCCCATGGAGGCGCCCACCAACGCCGGCTCAGCGTTCAAATCATCGAGCACGCAGGCAAGATCCTCAACGTAGGCTCGCAGTGAATAGTCGCCCTCGGGCGACCATGCGCTATCGCCATGTCCGCGCAGGTCCAGATTGATCACGTGGTAGCCGCGCTTCAACAGATCCCGCATCGCGCCGCCCCAGGACTTGCGCGTCTGTCCCCCGCCGTGGAGCAGAACCACGGTGGGTGCAGCGGGATCCCCGCCCTCATCGGCCGCGAGCTTCAAACCGCCCGCACCCATGAAATGCCGCTCGACGAACGACCCTGTGTCCCGACGAATATTCGGTGCCGGTCAGCCGAGGTGGCTGCCCAAGAATCGAAAGGTCCGGTCCCATGCCAACTGTGACCAGGAGGCGTCATAATGCGTGGCGGGGATGCGGCCCGCGCCAACCGCCGTTTCGTTGGCGAAGCCGTGATACGCAAGATAGCGATGAAAATCGAAAGTCACGTGGGACTCGCGCAGTTTCTCCTCGAGCTTGTCGACGGTCGCAACGGGAAAGAATTCGTCCTGGGTAGCCCAATGCCCTTGCAGCGGAACCTTGATCTTGGCGGCATCGAGGTATTCCAGCGGTGGACACCCGTACCACACCACGCCGGCATCGGCCTCGGGCGAAGCGGCGAGTGCAAGCAACGTCAAGGCGCCGCCCATGCAAAAGCCCGTGATCCCCACTTTGCCGCCGCTGCCTTTGAGGAATTGCACGGCACCGCGAACATCCTGCGAGGCGGCATCGCCAAAATTCAGCGACGACATCAAGTGATGCGCCTCCTCCGCCTCGACGGTGGACTTGCCGCGGTAGAGATCCGGTACGAGAGCTCGGTAGCCCACGCTGGCGAGACGCTCGGCGACGCCGCGAATCTGATCGTTGACACCCCACCACTCTTGTATGACCACGAGCGCCGCAGAGGCGGCCGATGATTTTGGCTCGGCCAGGTAGCCGCTTGCGTCTTTTCCATCCGGCCGCGTGAAGGAGACTGTCCTACCCATCGCAAAATACCTCCGCCAAGAAGTGCCGGGCGACTATAGCGCCTCCGATGCCGCGAAGCACCATGAAACAATGCGAGAAGCGCATCTCTTTTTCGCACCGCACGAGCACGATGCTGCGCTGCGCTCGGCAGATCTCCAGATTGCTTCACGTTACTGCGAATTTCGCCACCACACACTGCATCTCATCAAATTATGTTTGAAAGGATGCCGTGGATTTATGAGTGTTCCTAAGTCGAGAAATATCCGGCGCACCGGTTTGATCGCCCTAGTGGCGCTCGCAGTCGGATGCAATTCAGCCACGGCGGGTACCAATACCGGAACCCTGACGGTCACGGCCTCCGTCGCCGCAGTCTGCATCATCGGCAATGCCACGCTGGCGTTCGGCGCCTACAACCCGACCTCTGGGACCGCCACCACTGCCAACGCAACGACCACCCTCACCTGTACGCTCGGAACACCTTACAACATCGGTATGAGTCCCGGCGCGGGCACGGGCGCCACCGTAACGCTGCGCATCATGACCTCCGGTACGAACACGCTCGGCTACAAGTTGTTCCAGAACGCAGCCTTGACCACCAACTGGGGCAACACCGTGGGCACGGATACCTATTCGAACACCTCGTCCACATCCTCTTTGACCCAAACGATCACCATCTACGGTCAAATTCCCGCGTCTGAGGCTGCGGCCGTTGGCAGCTATACCGACACAGTGACGATGACCGTCACTTTTTAGGACTGGCGCAAAAGCATGTTGCGACACGGAAACCTGGAGCCATGATCATGTCGCGCCCGGCCGTGTCGGGTTCGACATCTGCAACGCGGAGATGTCTTGATGAGAGCTTGGATTTTGAGAACCGTTCTTCGCTACCCGCTGGGGGCGCTCTTGGCGTTGACCGCCGCTCATCACACGGTCTCGGCCGGCACGTCCACGGGTGCATTGACGGTCACGGCTTCCGTGACCGGTGTCTGTTCGATCGGCAACGCAACCCTGTCATTCGGGACTTACAACCCCACATCCGCGACCGCGCTACCCGCTACCACCACGGTCACCCTGACCTGCTCGCTGGGAACCCCCTACAACATCGGCATGAGTGCCGGCAGCGGCACCGGTGCCACCACATCCGCGCGCTTGATGACGGCCGGCGCCAGCACCTTGGGATACAACCTGTATCGCGACTCCGGCTACTCGCTCAACTGGGGCAATACCGTAGGTACGGATACCTTGTCCGGAACTTCCTCCACCACTACTTCGGCCAACACCATCACGATCTACGGTCAGATTCCGGCCGGCGAGAACGCCGCCGTCGGCAGTTATACCGATACGGTGACCATGACCGTCACCTATTGAGCCACTCGGCCGTTGCGGCTTGTTTGCTCAGCCTTTGCCTGTCGATATTGGCCCCCGCCCCGGCTCGCGCCGACGGTTTCAGCGTCAATCCCACGCACCTCGAATTGAAGGCCTCGCAGTCAGCCACCTCCGTCACGATTGCCAACTACAACGATGCGCCGCTCTACATGCAAGTACGGGTTTACCGTTGGGAACGTAAAGATGGCGCGGACTCACTGAGCGAAGCTCAAGGCAACGACGCACCCTTGGTCACGCCGCCCCTGTTTCGGCTGTCGCCGGGCGGCGGCAGCCAGGTCGTACGCATCGGATTTCAACGAGTTTCAGCGACGCCGGACGCCTCCGCGGCAGAACGTCAATGGCGCGTAATCGTGGAGGAAGTTCCCAAGACGTCGCCGGCGGCCGGCGAATCCCAATCGGATGCCTCCCCAGGTTCTGAATCTGCCGCCACATCGCTCTCGGTCGCCATTCACATGAGAGTCAGCTTGCCGCTGTTCGAGCGTCCTCAAGTCATGCATCAGGACTTGAAGTGGACCTTGGCGCGCGCCGGCGGCGGTCAAGTGACGCTCGTCGCGGAGAATCTCGGCACCGTTACGGAGCGGCTCGATGACATCTCCTTGAGTTCACCGGACAAGGGCAGCGCCCACAAATCCGGACCTTTGTACATTTTTCCCGGAGAGCGGCGCACCTTCGATCTGAAGCCGGACGTCATACTCCCGCCCGGCAACATTCACTTGAGCGTGCAGGGCACGCCGCGGCCGCTCACGCATGAGCTGGTGCTAAGTGCGCAATGAAGCTTACGCCCTCCTCGCCATCCTGCTGACGTTCACGACTGCAACCCGCGCGGCACCGGGAAGTTGGTTTTCGCCATCGCCGTGCACCGAAGAATCACCCTCGCCGCAGCCGGGCGCTCGCCAGTTGCTGCTGGTTCACTTTCAACCCGACTTGCCGCCGCATGAAGTGGTGCTCGAGTGGGGCGACGATCAGTTATGGCGTGTGCCCGTCGAGGAGTGGCAGCGCTGGACGCCGCTGCCTCCGCCACTGACAACGGCAACGGACGGCGCGCAGGTTGCTGTGCTGAAGAGCGGCGCCGCGCTTGCCATGCGCCTGGATGCATGCACGTCTGAACTGTGGGTTGACGCCGACCCGCAGCGCCATCACGAGAAGAACCTGAACCGTCCGCCGCCGCATTCCGTTGCGCGCGCAGGCTACGGCGGCTTCATGAATTTGGATTTCTCATACGGAGGTCTCGCGGGTCGCAACGTCGTCGATTCGGTCATCGATGTCGGCGCATTCGCGCCGGCCGGTGCGGGACGCAGCGATTTTTTCGTCGGCAACGACATCGTGCGGAGGCTCGATTCGTATTGGATTCACGACGATACCGGCAGCGCGACCCGCCTGCGCCTCGGTGACAGCATCACCCAGGCGGCCGACTGGGAAACGCCCGTGCATTTCGGCGGACTACAGTGGGGGACCGACTTCGCCCTGCAGCCCGAGCGCATCACCTTTCCGCTGCCCAGTGTGAGCGGCAGCGCGGCGCTCCCATCCACCGCGCAGCTGTATGTCAACGGCGTGCAACAATCGCAACAGCCCTTGCAACCGGGCCAGTTCCGCTTCGACAGCATACCCACCATCACGGGCGCGGGGGATCTGAGTATCGTCATCCGCGACAGCCTCGGCCGCTTGCAGACCGTGACGCAGCCGTTCTACACCTCGCCGCGCTTGCTTGCCGCGGGACTCGATGCCGATATCGTCGAGACGGGATTTCTGAGAGACAATTACGGCGGCACGGACGACCATTACTCGCAGCCATTCGCTTCGACAACCTTGCAGCACGGATTCACCTCGACGTTTACCGGTCTGTTTCGCGGCTCGATTTCCGAGCATCGCCAGTTGTCCGGCTTCGAGGGTGACTACATTCTGTCGCACTTCGGCGTCTTCACGCTGTCGGCGGCAGCCTCCCATACGGAAGACGGTGCAGGCGGCATCGGTACCGTGGCATTCGAACGGCAGGCCAATGATTTGAGCGTCTCGCTCAGCCGGCGCGCCGCCACGCGTGATTACGGCGACCTGGGCCGGGACCCGGGAACGCTGCATTTTTCCGACGCGGCCCGCATCTCCTGGAACGCACACCAGGCCGGCATCGCGAGCATCATCTATAGCTCGGAACAGCCCTGGGCCGGCACCGCGCAAGCGACCGGGGTGCGGCTGGCAGGCCTCGCCTGGAATTTCCAGGCGGGACGCTCCGTATCAGGCTACGCGAGTGTGCTGCATACCATCAGCGGCGGCGGCGGCAACAGCATCGTCGTGGGTTTCTCCATGACGCTCGGCTCGCATACCAGCGGCAGCGTGCAATGGACCAAGGATCAGGACAGTGCCGCCAACGTGGCCATCCAGCACTCACCCCCGGGGCAGCTGGGATGGTCGTACGGAGCAAGCGCCAGCAGTGCAGAGGATGGGCTGCGTCAGGCCCAGGCGGTTCTCACCACCGAACGCGGCAGCGTCGGGGGTGGATGGGCCGGCATCGGCGGCACAGGTTCCCCGAGCGTGGTGGCGCAAACCGCCATTGCCTTTCTCGATGGCCACACCTACTGGACGCGCCCGGTGCAAAACAGCTTTGCCGTCGTCGATGCGGGTGATGCGCCCGGCGTGAGCGTGTATCGCGAAAATCAGCTGGTCGGAACCACCGGCGCACAGGGGCGCTTGCTGGTGCCGGATCTGCTGCCCTTCAGCGTCAATCGACTGAGCATCGATGACAGCGCTTTACCGGTGGCCGCGGGACTCAGCGCCACCGACGCGCAAGTCGCGCCGCCGGCCAATGCCGGAGTTTCAGTGCATTTCAATGTCGATGAGAAGCCAGCGACACGCTTGGAATTGTTCCGCAGCAGCGGCGAACCGGTGCCCGCGGGGGCAAATCTCTGGTTGGATGGGCATGAACTCGCCTTGCCGGTGGGCTATGACGGCTTGGTCTATGCAACCATCCCCGATGGCAGGCATGTACTCGAAGCGCGATGGTCGGACGGCGCCTGTCGATTACGAATCGAGATGCTGAAGTCGGAACCGAGAATGGAATTTTGCCATGCGCCGGAGCGATGATGCGAACTGATCTACGGTTGCTTGCGGCGTGTGCCGCGGCGCTGGTCGGCTTCGACGCCCACGCTCTGTTGCCGAACTGTACGGTCGCCAACGCGACGTTGGCATTTGGCGCGTACAATCCGGTGATCGGCACGCCAACCACGGCCAACGTCTCGATCACCGTGACGTGCTCGGCCGTCGTCAGTCTTACGACCCAGGTTCCCTACACTTTGCTGCTATCGGCAGGCTCCGGCACGATCACCAACCGAAAAATGGTCGGCGGCGCAAATAGTCTTCCTTACAACATATACACCACCTCGAGCTATACGACCGTTTGGGACAACACCACCGGCGTGAGCGGCAACGTCACCGTGACCGCCCTGTTGGGTCAAGGCACCGATACCCAGACCGCGTACGGCCGCATCCTCGCCATGCAGCCGGTGCCCGTGGGTACCTACACGGATTCGCTGACGATCACGGTGAGCTTCTAGGCACATGCACCATCATGAGCGACCTGCAACCTGTCACTGAAGTCCCGGCTTTAGGAGCGTCCGCTGAGCCGCTCGGCGGTGACCATGGCGAGCAACCCGCCGCCGCAATAGTTGATCAGTCTCATTCGCGCCGCCTCGAGATCTTTGGCACGGCACAAGCCGTCGGACAGCCGGTCGACGCGCTCGGTCCCCGATAAAGCCAGCATCATGGAGCCCGCCAGGAAGTTGTAGGCCCAGTAAAGTTCCCGCTTGGGGCTGCCGGGCAATGCAATCTGCAACACTTCGATCAATTCATGGACATTGGCGTCGTAGAAACGGTGGATGACCTCCCCGCCCCACGGCGTGTTGTCGATTTGCGCCACGATCGCGAAGTAGCTTCGCCAGCCGGCATCGCCATTCAGCCACAGGTCGATCATGGGATTGATGAATGCGGCGACGGCGCCTTCCACCGTGATGACGCGGTTGGCTGCGACATAGGCATGCAGGGAATCGCGTCGTGCCACCACCAAGGGCCGCGCGCGACGTTCGATCACGGCGTCGAACAGGCTCAACTTGTTCTTGAAATGGTAATAAATGAGCGCGACATCGACACCCGCAGCATCCGCGACCTGCCGCGTGGTGACGCCGAACAACCCTCGCTCGGCAAACAAGGCCTCCGCCGAGTCCAACAGTCGGCCGCGTGCCTTGACACCCTTATCCGACTCGCGGGGCCGGCCACGCCGGGTCTGCTTGGTTTTCTTGGACTTTGTCGACACAGCATATTGTGACACCGGCCTCCGTTCTCTCAAGTGCGCGTTGCAGCATATTTAATCGCCTGTTGAATAAAACACGAAGTTTGTGTCCCCTGCTTGCTTGACAAGCTTTGTTTGCTGGCATAATTTCAGCGCACGTTGAAATTAGAAAGCCCTGCAGGGCTTCTTGGACTGACATCACAAAGGGGGTTTGAATGGCTTTACGTCGCCTTATGCCGGTGTTTATCGCCGCCGCCGCAGCTACCGTCTGGGTCTCGCCTGCCATGTCGCAAACGGCGCAACCCACGGCGTCCACCGCATCCAACAATGAGCTCGAGGAGGTCATCGTCACGGCGACGCGCCGTTCCGAATCCATTCAGAACGTTGCGAGCCAGGTGACGGCGTTGACAGCCGGCGCGTTGGAGCAAATCAACGCGCGCGACTTCAACGACTTCGCCGCCTTCGTACCGGGCTTGAGCTTCTCATCGACGGGCGCCAGCACCAACTTGTTGGTGATTCGCGGCATCACCACCGGCTCGCAGCTGAGCAGCGCTACCGGCGTGTACGTCGACGACATCCCGATCGGCGCCAGCACCTCCAACGGTGTGGGTTATCAGAGTCTGAACGTCAACACCTTCGACTTGAATCGAGTCGAGGTGTTGAACGGTCCCCAGGGCACGCTATACGGTGCCACCTCCCTGGGCGGCACGGTGAAGTACGAAACCAACGCACCCGACCTCAAGAATTTCGGGGTCGAGGCGGGTGTTCAAGTCTCAGCCACGCAGCACGGTCACATCGATCACGCCTACACCGGCATGGTGAACCTGCCGTTCGGGGATATCGGCGCGCTGCGGGTCGATGGCTATCAGGTATACGACTCGGGATACGTGAAAGACCCCGTTTACGGACGCGACAACGAAGGCTGGTCCCGCTCGGAGGGCGGGCGTGCCGCACTGTTGCTCGAGCCGGTGGATAATCTCGACATCCGTCTGAACGCATCGACGCAGCACATTCCCAGCGAGAGCGCGGACGTGGTGTTTCGCGATCCGCAAACTCACGATGCGACCTATGGCACGTACGATCAGGCATTTCCCACGTTCCAGCCCTCCGATTACAGCTTGACGCTCTATTCGGCCAACGTCGACTACAGCACTCCCTGGGCCAAGTTCTCGTCCATCACCGGCTATCAGGTCAACAACGGCACGAGCTACACCGATGACAGCCTCGTCTACGATGCAGCACTCGGCTTTCTCGGGGCGGCGACGGACCCATGGAGTCTGTACGTCAACACCACGACCAAGAAATTTACCCAGGAGTTTCGCGTCGTGTCCGAGAACAGCACGTACTTTCAGTGGCTGGCGGGTACATTCCTCAGCAACGAGAAAACCAGCGAAATCGTCGACTTGTTCGACAACGCCCATCCTGGCGGGACCTTCCTCGGGCTGTCCCCGTTCACGAGTTTCCTGCCGAGCACCTATCGCGAGTACGCGGCGTACGCAGACGGCACGATACACTTCACCAATCAGCTCGAGTTGGGGTTGGGTGTGCGCTACAGCAAACAAAAACAGGCTTACGATGAAACGGTGAGCGGTTTGTTGGCGTCCGGTTCCGCTGCCGTGCTGACCCCGCCCGTGGCGTTGTCGGATCAAAGCGTGGTGACCTACCTCATCAATCCGAAGTTTCACATCACCGAGGACGTGATGGTCTATGCGCGTGCCGCCAGCGGCTTTCGTCCCGGCGGACCGAACTTCGTCCTGTCGCCCGGCCTCGGCAATCCCACCTTCAAGCCGGACCGGCTGTGGAGCTACGAATTGGGCGAGAAATCGACGTTCCTCGACAAACGGGCAACGTTGGATTTCGACGTCTACGACATTCTCTGGAAAGACATTCAGGTGACGGTCAACAACGGTGGTGTCAATCAGCTCGAAAATGCCGGCGTTGCCCGGGTGACGGGATCGGAGCTGGCTTTCAACTACCGGATTCTCGCGCCGCTGACCGTTGGCGGATCGGCGGGCTTGACCGATGCGCGTCTCACCTCCACTGCCCCGGTCATCGGAGTGACATCGGTCGGCGTGCGTCTGCCGCTGGCGCCGCGCTTCAATTTTGCGCTGATCGGCACGTATGATTTTGCCATCGTCGATGGCTACTCGGGTGCGTTCACCCTGACCGACCGATGGGTGGGTGAGCGCAATGCCGGTTTTGGCACGGCTTTCAGTCCTCAGTACCGTTTGGGTGAATACAACATCACGGATTTGAACCTCGCGGTACAGGCCCCACATGGCTTGGAGTACGGACTGTTCCTGCGCAATGCCTTTGACCGGGTCGCGGAGATTTCGGCGACCGTGTTGGCGAACGAATACAATCCCGCCGCCGAAGTCCCGGTATTCATCGCGCAACCTCGCACGGTCGGCGTGTCGGTCAAGTACAAGTTCGACTGATCATGGAGTTCTGCACGGTCGAGACTGCGAGCGGCAAGGTTCGGGGATTGATCAGCTCGGGGATTCGGCAGTTCAAGGGTGTGCCGTACGGCGCAGGCACGGGGGGACAGCTTCGCTTTCGCCGGCCGCAGCCCCCCCTCTCCTGGACCGGCGTGCGGGACTGTTTCGCGCCGGGAGCGGTTTCCCCGCAGACGCCGTACGATCGGGACAACGACTACGCGAGGCTCATTCAATACGACCTCAACGTCGCCTTTGGAGGCATGGGTGAGGACTGTCTGCATTTATGCATCTGGACACCGGGAACGGGCCGGCAGGACAAGCGACCGGTATTGGTGTCGGTTCATGGGGGCGGATTCGCGATAGGCTCCGGCAATCATCCGATGTACGACGGTGCCAAGCTCGCACAGACGGGAGACGTGGTCGTGGTGTCGGTGACGCACCGGCTGGCAAGCTTTGGCTTTCTGAATCTTGCTGACGTGGATCCGTCCGGCGACTGGGCGGAGTCCGGCGTGGCGGGCATGCTGGATCTGGTCGCGGCGCTCGAGTGGGTGCGCGACAACATTGCGCAATTCGGCGGCGATCCCGGCAGCGTCACCGTGTTCGGTCAGTCGGGCGGCGGGTGGAAGACCAGCACTTTGTTGAGCATGCCTCGAGTGCGCGGGCTGCTTCATCGGGCGGGGATTCAAAGCGGCTCGTTGACCACGCACGTGCCGCGCGAGGCCGCGGCCGCGGTGGCCCACGCGTTCTTGCGCCATCTCGGACTGACAGCGGCAACGCTCGGGCGGATTCGTGAGATGCCTTGGTCGGACCTGCTCGCCGCGCAAACCGCCGTCGGTGCGCCGCTGTTCGCGCCCATCATCGATGGTGTGCACATCGATGCCGAACCGCTGTCCGAGCGCGCCTTGGCGCGCTTCGACCATGTGCCCTTGATCGTGTCGACCACCCTCGATGATGCGGGACTTTTTTTCACGCAGTTCGACATGACGATGGATGACCTTGAGCGCCAGCTGCTTGCCCGCTACGGCGAGGCGGCGAAAACGCTCACAATGCTGTATCGGGATCATTCACCCGACAAATCACCCTATCTCCTGCATGCGCAAATGATGACCGATTCGGGATTCCGGCGTTTTGCGCACGCCCAGGCGGAGGCCAAAGCAGCGCGCGGCGGCGCCCCGGTCTATACCTACCTGTGGGAATGGGCCAGCCCGGCATTCGATGGGAGATTCGGCGCCGTGCATGCCATGGACGTATCCGCCTCGTTTCACAACGAGCGCGACGCGATCCTGGGTGCGGGCTCGCACGAGGCGCGACGCATGTGCCGGGAACTCGCCGCGGTCTGGGTCGCTTTTGCCCGCACGGGGGATCCCAACAACGCGCTGATTGCGCACTGGCCGCACTTCGATCCCACCGAGCGTGCGACTTTGGTGCTCGACCGGGAGAATCGGATCGAAAAAAATCCGTACGGCAAACAGCGTGAGTTCTGGCTCGGCATGCCCGCGGCACTCAGCGTGCTCGGATAGGCGATGATGCGCTCTCCTCTCACCTATGAATCTGCCGATGGGACTTTGCGGCTGCATGCCGAACAATCCGGTCCCGAGCGGGCGCCGCTCACCGTGCTGTGTCTGCATGGACTGACGCGCAACGGACGGGACTTCGAATTCCTCAGCGAGCACTTGTCGCAACGCTATCGTGTCATCACCGCGGACCAGCGCGGCCGTGGACTTTCGGCGCGCGATCCCGATTCCGGCAATTACCAAATCCCGGTGTATGTGAAGGACATGGTGCATCTGCTCGACCGACTCGACATCGGGCAGGTGGTACTGATCGGCACGTCCATGGGCGGGATCATTTCCATGGTGCTCGCCGCGACGCACGCGTCGCGCGTGCGGGGCATCGTCCTCAACGACATCGGGCCCGAGATACCGGCGGCCGGGTTGAATCGACTGCGGCAATCACTCAGCATGCCGGCGGAAGTGCGCACTTGGACCGACGCGGCCATCCAGGCGCAGCGCGTCAATGGCCAGGCCTTTCCGGACTTCGGCCAAGCCGAGTGGCTGCAGTTCGCGCATCGCATCTATCGGGACGACGGGTCCGGGCGCCCGGTGTTGGATTACGATCCGGCCATCCTCGCGGGCTTGGCGCAAACCACCGACTCTGACGCGGTTGCACCGGATCTCTGGCCGTTATGGCCTCAACTTCACGCCATTCCCATGCTTGCCGTACGCGGCGCTCTCTCCGACATTTTGAGCGCCGGGATTCTGGAACGCATGGCAAGCACACACCCGCGTCTCGGCACACTGACGCTGCCTCATCGCGGCCACGCGCCGATGCTGGATGAACCCGCCGCCGTGGCCGCCATCGACGCGTTCCTTTTGGAGCTCGAGCCGTGAGTGCACGCCTGAGCGGCAAGACCGCGTTCATCACGGGCTCGGAACGTGGCATCGGCAAAAGCATCGCCCTCGCGATGGCCAAGGCCGGTGCGCGCGTGGCGGCACACGGACTGGCGGATCCCGTCGAAGCTCAGGCACTGGTCGAGGAACTCGAGCAGGCCGGCAGCCCCGATGCAAAATTCTTTGGGGGCGATCTTCGGAATCTGGCCGATATCGACAGCCTGATGACCGGCGTGCTGGCATGGGGTGCGCCGAACGTGCTCGTCAATAACGCCGGTATCCAGCACACCGACCCGATCGACAGCATCACCGTGCAAACATGGAATGACATCATCGCAGTGAATTTGTCGGCGGCTTTTCACACCATGCGCTACGTCCTGCCGCACATGGCGCGAAACGGTTTTGGGCGGGTCATCAACATCGCGTCGGTGCACGGTCTGGTGGGCTCGGTGCACAAGGCGCCGTATGTCGCCGCCAAATTTGGCTTGGTAGGCCTCTCCAAGGTGGCGGCGCTCGAATACGCCGCCGCGGGCACTGCCGAATCCGGCGGCGTCACAGTGAATTGCATCTGTCCCGGATGGGTGGACACGGCGCTGGTGGCGCCGCAGGTCGCGGAACGCCGCGCGCAGCTTGGTGTGTCCACCGAAGAGGCAATCGAGGCCATGCTCGCCGAGAAACAACCTTCGCGGCGGTTGTCGTCGCCCGATGAGATTGCCCGACTCGCGGTGTTTCTATGTGATCGAGATGCGCACAACATCACCGGAAGCGCCATACCCGTGGATGGCGGGTGGACGGCGCAGTAAGGAGTCGCGTCGGCGGGCGCCGGGTCGGCCGCGCACCGGGTCAGGTGAGGCGCTTCGTCCCGGACGCCGCAAGTCGTTGCAGCGCTGCGGTCATCACGTCCACCTCGCCGGTGGTGTTGTAAAAAGCAAGCGACGCGCGGACGGTTGCCTCGTAGCCGAAGCGCCGCAGAATCGGCTGGGCGCAATGGTGACCGGCGCGCACCGCTACGCCCTCCTGATTCAGCGCCGAGCCGATCGTGGTCGGTTCGATGCCATCGATGACGAAAGACAAGACGCCGGCCTTGTGCGGGGCCGTGCCGATGATCGTGAGGCCCGGCACCGTGGCGAGTTGTTGAGTCGCATAGGCGAGCAGTTCCGCCTCGTAGTTTTCAATGTTGGGCATGCCGATCGTCGTCAAATACTCGAGCGCTGCACCGAGACCGGCGGCATCGGCAATGTTGCCGGTGCCGGCTTCGAATCGCGCCGGCGGCGGCTGATATTTCGTGCCTTCGAACGTAACGTCCTCGATCATGTTGCCGCCGCCCTGCCATGGCGGCATGGCCTCGAGGACTTTGGCCTTGCCGTACAGCACACCGATGCCGGTCGGGGCAAATATTTTGTGGCCGGACAACACAAAGAAGTCGGCATCCAGTGCCTGCACATCGATCGGCATGTGGGACACCGATTGAGCACCATCGATGAGCACGCAGGCGCCCGCGCGATGACCGAGCTCGACGATCTCGCGAACAGGTGTCACGGTCCCCAGGGCGTTCGACACATGGGTGATCGACACCAGCTTGGTGCGCGCATTGAGCAGCCGCTGCAGTTCGTCCATGCGCAATTGCCCGCTCGAGTCGACCGGAACCACCTTCAGCGTGGCGCCGCGCTCCGCGGCCAGCATTTGCCAGGGAACGATGTTCGCATGATGTTCGAGGTGGGAGATCAAGATCTCATCGCCTGCGCCTACATTCTTGCGGCCCCAACTCTGCGCCACCAGATTGATGGCTTCGGTGGCACCTCTGACAAACACGATCTCGCCCGGCGAAGCCGCGCCCAAAAACTGCTGCACCTGGCGTCGCGCGCCCTCATAAGCATCGGTGGCGCGCGCCGCGAGCTCATGTGCGGCGCGATGAATATTCGAATTCTCATGCCGGTAGAAATAGTCCAGGCGCTCGATGACGGCCGCGGGCTTTTGAGTCGTCGCAGCGTTGTCGAACCAGATGAGCGGCCGGCCGTGAACACGCTCTTGCAGAATTGGAAAGTCGCGCCGGATGGTTCCCACATCGAATGCCGGATGTCTCGCCGACACCCGCGAGCGGTCGGTCGCCCCGGACAGGTCCAGAAAATAGAACGAAGGGCCTGCAATTGCCGGCAGTGAAGCGGCAGGCGCGGCGGGATATGCCGCCCCGGTCCGTGGTGAGGGAACAACCGGCAGCACGGGATGAGCGAGGTCAGCAGCCGTGAGGCGCGTGAGCGCTCTAGCGCCTGAATGCATGGCCGAGAAAGGCGCCGCGGCATTTTCAAACGAAGCGGCATCGACGGTGGCAGGCGCGGCTGGCACGGTGGGCGGGGCTGACACGGCTGGCACGGCAATCGGCAATACGGACGAAAAGCCCGGTGCCGCCGGCGAAACCGGGCCCCGCGCTTGAACCGGCGCCGCGGAGAAAAATTCATTCGCCCAGCGCGTCAGCGTTGCTGCGTCGGGCAGTCCCTCGGGAGCCTC
>Ga0116226_10001058_pt1 | contig 24043 bp, 16 predicted proteins | sample S1TSphfallax_FD_89692 | JGI IMG/M metagenome (GOLD analysis project Ga0116226, IMG submission 89692) | Host-associated microbial communities from peat moss isolated from Minnesota, USA - S1T2_Fa - Sphagnum fallax MG | ecosystem: Host-associated > Plants > Peat moss > Unclassified | place: USA... | reverse complement strand
TTAGATTGACGCGAATCCGCGTCAATCTAATGTCTGAATCGCCCTCTAAACCATTGAATTAGAGACTGATTCAGCTCATAGATTTAATCGCGAAGCGATTCAATCTATGAGCATCAGGCTCTAGCCCGGGCGCGCTCGAAGCCGGGAGCGTCATCGGGAGGTTGGTCCGGGGTCGGAACCCAAAGAGTGAGGCCGAAGGGTCGCGTAGTCGGTGCCCGGATGCGCGCGGCGATCCCGCCAATGTCGTCGGGAGCGTATGGGTTGGCGCCAAAAATCCCCAGCCCGCCAGCGTTGCTGACGATCGCGACCAGGTCTTCCGATGACATTCTGGCCCCAAACGGCCCCAGAATGATCGGTGTGTCGATCGACAGACGTGCCGTCAGCGCATTTTGCCGCCACATGGTCTGATCTTCCGTTACGCGCTTTCGAACAGCGCCTGACCGATATAGCCGCCTTTGGCGACTCCGCCGGGACAGGCGAACATGCCGCCACCGACCACGGTTACGAACTGGTTCATCATATCAAAGCGCGACAGCTTGTCATTGATGGCGATGAAACCGGTGCGCGGGTCGCGCTGATAACAGACGAAAATCAGGCCGGCGTCATATTCCATGCCCTGATGCCAGGGCGGCCACCGCTCGGCGATGAAATTGACTCCGTCATTGTAAGAGTAGGAGCGGCGTAGAATCCGCACGCCGTCATTATTGGCGGCGGTGGCGAGGCGGACATGGGAATTTTCCGGGATGACCGGATTGCCGTCCTTATCCGCAGCCTCCAAATCGAGCGGGTCGTTCTCATGGATTTTACCCAGTGGCGCGCCCGATGATTTTTGCCGGCCGAAGCTTTGCTCCTGAAAGCCGACATTCATGCGGTCCCAATGTTCCAGAGCCATGCGCGAGCGGCGCACCACCATGTAGCTGCCGCCCTGCATCCAGCGCGGTGCTTCGGCGCCAACCCAGATATGCTGGTCCATCGCCTGTTTGTCGCTGCTCAGGGGATTGCCGGTGCCATCCTTGAAGCCCATCAGATTGCGCGGCGTCTCCTTATCCTTGAAGCGGCCGATGAAGCCCGACTGTACCCAGCGCAGTTCGGCAGTTTCATAGGCCAGTTGGATCAGTTGGCGCACCGCATGGAACGCCACCTGTGGGTCGTCGGCGCAAGCCTGCACCAGCAGATCGCCGCCGGTCTGGGCCTCGATCAATTGGTCGCCGGGGAAATGCGGCAGATCGACAAAGGCGTCCGGCCGTTGGCGGGCCAAGCCGAAACGATCCTTATCTTCCTTAATGAACAACCCGCTGCCGAAGCCGAAGGTCAAGGTCAGGCGGGCCGGCGACAATCCTATGGCGTCACCGCTATCCTGCCCGGACGCCAGGCCGAGGGTCAGCCGTGCCGAGGCTTCCGTCCAGCGCTGCAGCAGGGACGCCACCGCAGTCCGGTTACCTGACGTGATATCAAGCGCGGCGATATAACAATGGGTCTGCGCCGCCGTCGCGATGCCGCCTTGGTGAGTCGCGAAAAAAGGCTCGCAGTCGGGAGGCGCGCCTTGGCGGGCGACAGTGCCCGCCAAGGCGGGAGCAGCCAGGCCGGCGGCGACGATGCCACCGGCGGCGGTCAGAAATCCGCGTCTGTTCATTTGCTCACCATCAGCGTGTTCACATCATCCTCGACGTAATAAAAGCCCTTGCCGTCGGGCGTCAGGGCGATGCCGAACAGATCGCCATTGCCCGGTGGCGTCTGGGCCTGGTCCGCATCGATCCATTGGGCGTAGAGCTGTTTGCCGGCGATCGGATCGACCTCGACGACCTGACCATTGCGGCCATTGCACACCAGCAGGTGGCCGCCCTCGGTCATCACCATCGCCAGTGGCCAAGCCAGCAGGCCATTCTCCGTCACCAGCCGACCCGTGCCGGCGCTCTCGGTGCGGGTCGCGGCATCGGCGATGGCGGTGATCTGATTGTCGATGCCGTCGGTGACATAGAGAGTGCCGTCGGGCGCCAAGGCCAGACCGGTCGGACCGAACAGAAAATTATCGCGGTCGGCGCGCTGGGCAAAGCCATCGGCGATCACGGTCTGGTCGCGCAGCACCGGCGGCTGACCGGGCGTGATGGTGAGTTCGAGCCTAAGCACGGTCGCCTTGCGCACTATCACGGGATATCCCGTTGCCGGGTCGCGGACATCCGGTCCCGGCAGATCGAAGCCGGCCATGCTGATGAACAGGGTCGCGCTGTCGCCGCGGTCGATGGCGGCGATATTGCCCCACGGATCATTGATGGTCGGGCCTGCCCACACCGCAGCCACCTGCCCTTCGGGATTGAGAACGATCAGACAGCCATCGCCCTTGGTTTTGGTGGTGCCGTCGGTGCTCGGCGTGCTGCCGACGATGACCCAGCCCGATTTCAGCATCACCATGGCCGTGCTGAGGCCGATACCGCCCGGACATTCCGGCAGTTTCTGCGGCAATTTGGCGAACAACCTAGTCTGTTTGGTGGTCGGGTTATAATCGATGATGGTGGTGCCGGTGCCCTGCAGATTGGAGATATTGTTGAAATTATCGACTAGAATATCGTCCTTCTGGATCTTTCCGGCGCCAACCGGCGCGACCACCACCGCATAGGGATTGAGATCGCCATTGTCGGTGACTGTCGAGGTCAGGGTGACATGGCGGTGCACCGTCTCAAGGAAGCCTTTGGCCGGATCGGCGAGCGCCTCGTTCGATAGAACAGCGAGGGTTGCGAAGATAAACAGATACCGCATGATATGATCCTAGAACTGAATATTGCTGCGCAGGCCGAGGACCAGCTCGTCGCCGAGTTTCTGATCGGGCTGGGTGCTGCTGGCGAGTCCTGCACCCGGATTGAAGACATATTGGAGATCGGGCTGGAGCTGGCACCAGGGAGTAAGCTGTGCCTGATAGGTCATCTCGACAAAAGTTTCGCTGCCGCGAACCGGTGTAAAACTGCCGGTAAAGGCGGCGATGTCGCGATCAAGCCCTGCTGCCTGCGGGCTGACATGCGCCAGACCGAGCCCGATCCCAAAGGTGTCATCATTGCGGTAATGCAGCGGCTGATGCAGCACAAGACCGGCATTCAGGCTGAAATCGATCAGATTGCGGTCCTGCTGCGGCGTCCCCATGGCGCGGAAAAACACGCTGAGATTGCGGTTGCTGTCCTTGTCCCACACCCACAGCATCTGATCGGCCACCGCATAAACCGAGAAGTCATGACGATGGCTTGCTGCGATACCACTGCTGGCGGGATTGGCCAGAGACAAGCCGCTCTGATCGAAACGCAGGTCGGCGAAGGACTCCGTGTCGAACCAGACACCCAGCCGGTAGGTGCGCGCCAAAGGCTCGGCCTCGCCGGGATAGACCACGCTGCCCAGACCGGGATAGCCATATTGCAGCTCGGCGATCGCTAATGTCCCGCCGGTGAGCGGAAAACTGGTGCCCGACGCGTTGAGACGCTGTGGGTCGCCGTTACCCGATTGGGTCGGGCTGCCATTGAACAGACCGGCCAGCAGCGTGATCGAGTCGGTGGGTTTGGCCCGCAGCCTGACCCCCAGTGCCGACAGCGGATAGGCCGGACCGCCACCGGGTAGATCGGCCGAGGGCAGCATCGGCCAGCCGAACATGGTACCCTCGAACAGCAGCGCGTTCTGGCTGACGATAAATTCCTGATCAAGGCTCTGCTGGCCTATCTTGACGTCGAGACGGTCCTCCTCGAGGAATTTCTGCTGATACCACACTTCCCACAAACGCACTCCGCGGTCGGCCTCGATACCGCTGGCGGTTTGCAAACTGCCCAGATTGTCGGCACTGAGATTGCGGCCATGGATATCGAGCGCGCTGGCGTCGAAGGTTCCGCCATAGTGGCCGAAGGCACGGTTGGTATCGAGCTGCAGAACCATCTGGGTCAGTCCGTCAGCCTCGAAACCCTGGCGATAACCGCCGGTCACATTGCCGATTGTCTCGGCGGTTTCCTGCAGCCCAAGTGACAGGCCATATCGGCTCATCAAACTGCGCAGCCCCCACAAATCGCCCAACAGATAGTTGCTGCGCTGCCAGGAATCGAGAAAGGCAAACGGGCCGGCCGCGTTCTGCCCGGTATTATAATCATCGGGCCGAAGCGGAATCGTCACCGGAGGCGGCGCCGCGCCGGCGTCTGCCGCCAGCAGCAGCATGATGATCGCCGAGAAACTTCGCGCCCAATTCCGCCTCATCAAAATTGCCTCTTTTCTGCAAATGCGAACCAGTCGCATTTGCAGGTCTAAGCTGGACGGTCGGGCTTGTCAACCGGCAAGCCTAGAGCGCGATGACATTAGATTGACGCGAATCCGCGTCAATCTAATGTCTAAATCGCCCTCTAAACCATTGAATTAGACGCTGATTCAGCTCATAGATTTGATCGCGCAGCGATTCAATCTATGAGCATCAGGCTCTAGAGCGTCAGGCGATATGAACGAAATTATTGCTGATCGAGGATGCTTCGATACCGGAATAAACCACGCCCAACAGTTCGATGACCGAGACATTGCTGCCACTGTGATCATTGTAGGCGATCCAGGTGTTGGTCCCATCGGAAAATCCGGCAATACCGCTGGTGTTGGCGACGCCCCCAGCCTGGGTCAGGGATTGCACGTCGCTGATGAAATTGAGCACCGAGGCGCCGGTCTTGGTGAACATGCCATTGGTCGAGGTCCAGAAACTGCTCGACTGGCTGTTGGCATCATTGGTGTTGAGGATATTGGCGCCGGTGAAACCGAGCGCGATGCTATCGCCAATCGTCGTGGTCCCGCTATCGCCGGTGAAATTCTTAATGACATCAGCGGTCACCGGGATGGTGTTGGTGTTGCTGCCGAGCGTCGTCGAGAAATTAAGAATGTCCTTGGTGGCATGTCCGCTTACCAGGGTGATGTTATTGCTGCCGGTGCCGGTAACATTGAAGGTGGATAGGGCCCCCGAGGTACTTCCTGTCAAATTGACAGTGTTGGTGCCGTTACCCAGGTTAAAGGTCAGGGGAGCGCTGTTGTCGGTGATGTTCAATGTCTGGGTCCCGCCACTCAAAGAGAGTGTCGTGGCTGTGGTCGCCGCGTCGGTCAGGGTGACTTTGATGGCGCTGTTCGGGCTGCTGTTGATCAGGCTGATCATGTCGAGATAGTCGGTACCGCTCGAGACCGTCAGGCTGCCCGACGCACTGTTCGAGTTGGTGATCGTCAGACCGGAGCTATTGGCGGCGGCCGAGCCGATATTCAGCTGGGTCACTGTCACCGCCCCGCTATCCGAGTCATTGATCGCGACAGTGCTGGCGGTGTTGGCGAGGGCCAGACTGGCTGAAATGGCTCCGCTGCCTGCCAAAGAAAGACTGGTGAACAACCCGGCGCCAACCGCAGTAGTGTTGGTAACCCCCGACAGGGTGAGGGTCGAGTTGCCCGTGTTGCTGAGCGAGACGGAGGTGAGATTGGCGTCGGTGAAGGCGCCGACGGTAAAAGCTCCCGACCCGCTGTCCGAGGCAACCAAACTGGCCGGTCCGCCGATCAAGGTTGGCGACAAGGTGACCGAGCCGGTCGAGGCATCACTGTCGGTGAGGGTGAGCGAGGTGGCGCCGGCATCGGTCAGGGTGATCGATTGGGTGCTGGCATGACTTCCCTCAAAGCTCAATGAGAGAGCAGGACTGCTGTCGGTCACGCTTGCCGTCAGAGCCGCCGTGCCGTAATTGGCGAAATCGAGCGAGGTCGCAGCAGTGTCGGTGAAGGCGCCGATCGTCAGGGCGCCAGCGGAATGATCGCTCACCGAGACCGAGGTAGCGTTGGGCAGGGAGCTGATCGACAGACTCGAAGACGTGGTGCTCGACAAACTGTCATTGATGGTGAAGCCGCTTGCGACGCTATCGCTGATGGCCCCGACCACAATCGACGCCGATGTGCCGCCCACCAAGGTCAAACTGGTCAAAGATTGAGAGCTTATCGCGCCGACCGTGAGTGTCGCGCTGCCACTGTTGGTCAGCGACAAGCTGGTCAAAGCATTGGCGGTCACCGCGCCGACGGTCAGGTTCGCGCTTGCGCTATCAGTGATCGAGACACTCGACAAAGCATTGGCGGTCACCGCGCCCACGGTCAGGCTCGCGCTTGCGCTATCGGTGATCGACAGACTGGTCATACTATTATCAGAGAGAGTGCCGATCGACAGACTTCCCGCCGCGCTATCGATCACGGTCAGGCTGATCGCTGAGGAAAGCCCGGTCAATGGGATCGAGACCGCACCCGTCGAACTATCGGAGTCGGTCAGGGTGACAGCACTGCTGGTCCCATCGGAAATCGCGCCGGTAGTAATCGAACCGGTTGAACTGCCACTGACGGTGATGGCGGTCAAGCTATTGGCGGTGATGCCGGCCGTCCCGACGCTCATGGCCGCGGCACCGGTATTGGTGAGAGACAAGGTGGTCAGACTGGCATCGCTGTAAGCACTGCTATCGCTCAGCGTTCCCGCTGAACTGTCATTGAAGATCAGCGTGGTCGCCGCCGACAACCCGTCCAGCACGATCACGGCCGGTCCGGTCGAACTGTCACTGTCCGTGACCGTGAAGGTTCCGGCGAAACCATCGGTCAGCGTGCCGATATTGATCGTGCCGGTACCGCTGCCGGTGATGACCATCGCATTGAGATTATCGTCCGAGAGAGCCCCGGTGGCCAATGTACCCGGACCAGTCATGTTCATGGTCAGGGAGGACGGGCCGCCATTCAGGGTCAACCCCATGGTGGTGGCGCCGCTGCCGAGATTGGTATCGTTGATGGTTACGCCGCTACTCGTCGAGAGGGTTGCACTGATGAAATAGACATTGGTCGCTTTGCCGGCCACACCACCGCTGAGATTGATCACTGTCAAACTCGAACTGATCAAAGCCGCCTGACTCACGGTGGCCCCGGATGCCGCACTATCATTGTAGGTGACGCTGGTCAGGTTATTGTCGGTAAAGGACCCAAGATAAAGGCCGGCGCTGGCCGCGGAGGTATCATTCACAAGCAGCGAGGACAGATCGCTCTGGTTGGAGCCGCCGGATCCAGCCATGACGATCGTATCGGCGCCACTTGAAGCCTGATAATTGATGGTCAGGCCGGTCGACAGGCTATTGCTGGTAAAGATGTCGCTGACACCGTTGGTCGACCCGAGCAGCGTGACGGACGTGCCGTTCGCGCCGAGGCTCAGATTGGTGGCTGTTCCCGCTGCGATGGTATAGCTATGAACAGGAAGCGTCGGCGTGCCGATGACAGTGCTGGGGGAGCCAAGGGCGACATGACCTGAGGCCGCTGTCAGGGATTGTGCGCCGGTAATCTCGATCACTGTTGTATCGCTGGAGCCCAGAGACCCGGTCGCCGTCTCGACAAGGTAGGTATTGCCGCCATAGACGCCATAGACGACCTGGTGGGCTACCGTCGCCGCCGCCTCCAGCAGTCCGATCGCGCCGGCCACGCTGGTGGCGCTGGTCAGGACAGTGGCCGACACGCTGTTTGACGATGATGCGGTATCATTGCCGAAGCCGATCAGGTCGCTCGCCGTCACGCCCGAGATCACGATATTGGGCGCGCTGGCATAGTTGGTTCCGGCAGCGCCAACGACAATGATATTGGGTGCGGTAGAGGTCCGCGCCGCCAAGATAACGCTATAGAGAGCCGTGCTATCGCTGTTTCCGCTGCCCAATTCCACCAGATTGGCGCCGCTTCCGAGGGTGACCGTGACGGTGCCCGCCGTGCTGGAATCTACAACGACATTATTGCCATTGCCGAGCGTGACGCTGTCAGTTTTTCCCGACACAGCGCCAGCGTTCAGATTGACCGTGACATGCGCATTGTCGCTCGCGGCCGCCACTTTTACGCCGGTGGTCAAGCCATCCTGCAGGCCATTGCTGGTCAGCGCGCTTGATGCCTGCCCGAGCGCGACATTGGCGCCGAGGGTAAGTGTGCTCAGAGCGTTGTCCGTGATGGTACCGATGAAATTCTGTGTGTTGGCGGTGTTGCTGACGGTGAGCGACGCACTCTGATCGGTGAGAGCCGAGACGGTCGAAATGCCGGTGCCGATGAAGGCCAGGCTTGTCAGCGCGGCGTCCGTCAAGCTGTTGATCGTGACACCATACCCATCGGTCGAATTGTTGGTCAGGGTGAAGCTGGCGGCCGGGCTGGTGGATTCGGTCAGAGTACCAATGGTCAGACCGGCATTGCCGCTGACAGTCAGATTGGTCAGATCATTATCGGCCAGGGTATAGATGATATGCGCCGGCGATATGTTGGTTTCGCTGTTTCTCAGAGTATTGACGATCGTGAGAGTACCGATCCCAACGCCGAGGGAATCCTGCAAGCTCAGGCTGGCGATCGCCGAAGACATGGTCACGGTGGCATGGTCGGTCACACCCGTGCTATCGACATAATCGACCGTCACGGTCGCGCCCGCCGATGGATCGAGCAGAAGCGTGGCCCCGCTGGCGACCTTCGCGAAGGTGATCCCGCCGTTAGCCCCGAACACTTCAAGACCGCTGGCGGTTGCATCGATGACACTGAGATCGATCACTCCGCTGACATTGCCCATCACGCCGACCGTCTGGAAATTGACGAATTTTCCGCTTGAGGCCGAGGTGAGGCCATAGACGCCCCCCTCAAAGATGATTTCGTTGGTCGTCGCGGATCCTGCGGTGATGGTCTTCGTTGCATCGGTGAGGTCGCTCACCGTAATGATGTCCGCCCCGCTGCCGCCGGTGAAACTCTGGGAGGTATCATCGAGTACCGCCGAGAAGCTGCCGCTGCTGCTGTCGGTGATGGTCAGATTTGATCCCAGCGCCGCTAGGCCCCTGCCATGAAGTGTGGCACCGTCGCTGAAGCTGGCGCTGCCGGTGATGGCGAGCGCGGTCAGCGAGCCGTTGATGGTGGACAGGGTCAGCTTGTTGCTGCCCGAAACGGTCAGACTGGTCAAATTACTGTCGCCAAAGCCCGTCAAGGACGAATCCGCGCCGGTCGTGACGATAGCCAGACTGCTGATTTCGTTATTGCTATCGGTGATCTGATTGCTGGCGGCGGTCAGACCATTCAGGGTCAGAGTCAGAGATGCCCCGTTGGACGCAGCGCTATTGAGGGTCACGCTGCCGGTTGTACCGGTCAGGGTCAGACTGGTCACTGCGCTGTCATTGATGACCGAGCCAGGGCCCGCATTGGCCAATGTGATGCTGGTGATCGTACCAGTTCCGCCGCTGGCATAGGCGGCGTCGGTGATGGTTACCGGGCCGTCGATGACCGCCGCCACCGCGCTCTGCGCGGTCTGCGGTATGACTTGGGCGATGCCGACAACCGGCTGAACTCCGCTCGCCGCGGCAACCGCCGTAACCCCGATGACCCCGGTAACGGCGGTTTGCGCCACTTGTCCGGCGCTCGCCGGGCTACCTGTCACGATAACCGCCCCGGTGTTGGTTGCGCCAGTGACGGTGACCGCGGCCAGGCCCAAAGTAACCGCGATGGTCTGGGTCGGCAAAGTCAGCGCGAGGATCGGCGGCGTCGTGCCACTCGCGACAGCAGAGCCATAGGAAGCCAGGCCGGCGCTGATATTCGTGTCAACCTGGGACTGGAACTCCGGTGAATTGGTGAATTCCTGAATCAGATTGGTTGCCGTAAATCCGGCGGCCAGCTGGTCGTCATAGTAGGCAGCCTCACTGGCGCTGGGGCTCCGGCTGAGAATATTGAGATAAAGCAGCGAGACGGTATTACTGCCCGCCGAGGCAAAGGAGAATTCCGGCGAATTGGCAAAGTCGGCGGCGATCTGGTTCCAGGACGTCAGCGGCACCGAGGTGGGTCCGGCAGCGATTTGCGCCGGGGTCAGACCTGCTTCGGCGATATTGACATAATACTGCACCTCGGATCCGCCCGGCGCCCGACCCAACGCGCCTTCATAATAGCGCACCACCTGCTGAACGATCCCGGCTTCCGGGGTCGCGGCCATGGCCGCAGCCAGGCCGGCGACGCTTGCCTCGTCGGCATTCGCCGCCGATGAAGCCACCCAGCTCGCGGCGTTTGCCGCCGCCAGATCCGGCGACTCGAACAGTACATTTTCCAATAGGGTCGTTGCCTGCGCGGCTTCAACGCTCATGCAGGGCCTCCGCCACCGTTACTCGTCAGCTGTTTATCCGTCACGCCAGCCTCACCGGTCATAAAACCGGTGGGATTGTGGCCCAAACTGATTAATAACTTCACAAGCGGATGGTCGGGGCGAGAGGATTCGAACCTCCGGCTTCTAGCTCCCAAAGCTAGCGCTCTACCAGGCTGAGCTACACCCCGAATGAAGCGGTTCTAGGGGGTTTGGGCTGTTTTGGCAAGGCGTTAAGCCACACTTGCACCAACGGCCAGATCAACTATGGTGCGGGGCAGTATTAAGAAACGAGCGATTTCGATGATGAATGTCCTCAAGCAGGATCGGGTCCGCGGCGCAATTACCCTGCTTTTCCTGGCAATCGCCGGGCTGTTTTATGTCAAATGGCTGCCCTACAGCCACAAGGGCCTGCTGGCCGCGACGACCCATTCGATCGGCGCCTCGATCCTGATGGGCAAGGCGGATGCGCCGCCCATGCCGTCCTGGAATGCGGCGCTCGATTATGCGCTGGCCTATGGCAAGGCGATCTGGCAGGCCATGCTGCTTGGGCTGCTGCTCGGCTCGGGTGTGCAGGCCATGCTGCCGGCGCGATGGATTCGCGGCCTGCTGGGACGGGCCGGCTTCGGCTCGATTCTGTCGGGTGGGTTGCTCGCCCTGCCCGCCATGATGTGCACCTGTTGCGCCGCCCCTGTCGTCAAAGGGCTCCGCCAGAGCCATGCCTCGCCCGGCGCGGCGATCGCCTTCTGGCTCGGCAACAGCGTGCTCAATCCCGCCACCCTGATCTTCATCGGCTTCGTGCTGGGCTGGCACTGGATGGCTTTGCGGTTGGCGCTCGGATTGGTGATGGTGTTCGGACTGGGGGCGCTCGCCAATCGCCTCGAAGGATTCACGGAGCAACCGCCGGGTAATGACGCCCCCGCCCCCATCGATGACTCCGCCAATCCCCTGCGCCGTTGGGGCGCGATCTTTCTGCGCATGAGCCTGAGGCTAATTCCCGAATATTGCCTTTTGGTGCTGCTGCTCGGATTATCCCGCGCCTGGCTGTTCCCGCAGATCGGTCCCGAGATCGGCGATCAGATCGGTTGGATCATCGCCTTCAGCCTGGCCGGACTGCTGTTCGTCATCCCCACCGCCGGTGAAGTGCCGATCCTGCAGGCGATGCTGGGATTGGGCATGGGCGTCGGGCCGGCGGGAGCCCTGCTGATGACCTTGCCGCCGGTCAGCCTCCCCTCCATGGTGATGCTGATGCGGTCGTTTCGCCCAAGACTGCTGTGGATGCTCTGTCTGGCGATCGCCGCGTTCGGCGTGACCGCCGGCCTGCTGGCCGTTCTACTGAGATTTTAAAGCAAAAACGGGTTCGGTGCGTGGCGCGACCAGCCCGCTTCGGCAACCATCAGATCCAACCCAATCGAAGCGAGATCATCGGCGTAAGGGTCGAGCTTCATGTCCTTGGCCTGATAGAACATCTTGGCATAAGTGTGACATTCATCGCAGGTCTCGGCCTTGACAATCCCGGCATCGCCCTCGATGCCGTGCAGCGCCAGGGAGCGCGACTCGCCGCAGGTGATGCAGGCGGCCCGCACATGGTTCCAGGCTGTGGAGCATAACGAACAATAGAGATAACGCGTGCCCGGCGTGGCGCCGGATCCGGTGATCACGCCGCCCACCGGAGTGGATCCGCAGCAGGGGCAGAGGCCCCGCTCGGGCAATAATTCGATCTGCTCCGCGTCGAATTGCGCCGCCCGGCGGGTAAAATAGACCTGCAGGGCGGCGGCGACGAACAGCACAGCGCCGATCTCGGCCGACGCGACAGCGCCGCTCAAGAAGTCGTCGGCCAACCGGTCGATGGCGGCTGGGGTTTGCCCCTGCAGTTGGTCGATGATGTGCCGCGCCGAGGGCGGAAGCGGATCGAGGTCGAGGGACGCCAGCAGCAAAGTCAAGCCATCGCGCCATGTCGGATCACGGTCATGGCCGTCGGCGGCCAGAGGCGGCATGCCGGCCGCGACCGCCTGGGACAGGGACTGCTCGGATGTTACGGCGAGGTTTCCGCCTGCCTCAGCGATCACCTGTTGCGCTCGCGTCAGCATCGCCATGAAGCGCAGCCAGTCAGCGCCCGCGTGATCCGTCGCCAGGCTTTCGAGCCGGGCCGCCGTGGCGGCGAAGCGCTCGACCGGCTTCGAGATGATGACCGGGTCGGGGGACGTCACGCCACCCAGCGGACTGCCGATCCACGCCCCGGTCGGAGGGGCGCCGCCCTGTTTCATAAAAATACTCTCATTCGTTCGGGGTCGGACCGGTAGAACCGGTCTCGATGAGACGCTTGAACCATTTGCGATGATGGCGGTAGGCCCAGCCGGCCGTGACATAGCCCTGGGTCATGGCGCGGATCGAGCCCTTGACCCAGATCGCGGCATAGACATGCACGACCCAGATGATGATCGCGGCGATGGCGGCCAGACTATGGATCAGCACGGCGACGCGCTGCGCCTCGATCGAGGTGGCTTCGCCGAAATAGACCTCCCAGATCACCAGCCCCGTCAAAAACAAGACCGGGATCAGCAAGGTCATCGCCCAGAAGACCAACTTCTGGCCGGCATTGAAGCGGCCAATCGGCGGGACGCCTTCCTCCTCATTGCGCAGCACCTTATCGAGGGCGAGGGTCCAGGCCAGATCGTCCTTACTGAAGAAATTGTCGCGCCAGAACTGCACGATCAGGCCGGCATAACTGATCAGCAGCGCCACCCCGATCCACGGATGCACGGCGCGGGTCCACTGACCGCCGCCGAACAGATCGGACAGGAAGAACAGAACCGGATGGAACATGGACAGGCCGGACAGGGTCAGCAGGACAAAACAGCCGGCGGTGATCCAATGATTGACCCGCGCCAGGGTATTGTTGCGGATATAAGTTCCCTTGGGGCGGTTCATGGCTTTTTATCCGCGTGCGGGAGGAGATGCCTGGCTTCTTCCTCATCCTCGGACGTGGTCTCGTTCGGACCGACGACAATCGCATGGAAGAACCCGGCCAGGGCGGTCAGGGCGATACCGGCGATGGCCAACGGCTTGATCACGCTCTTCCACAGGCCGACAAATTTGCTGATGTGCGGCTCATCAGGCAGACCGGCATAAAGAGACGGCTTGTCGGCGTGATGCAGCACATACATCACATGGGTGCCGCCAACGCCCGGCGGATCATAAAGTCCGGCATTGGCGAAGCCGCGCGACTTGAGCTCAGCAACGCGCTCGCCGGCCCAGTCGGTCATGTCGGACTTGGAGCCGAACAGGATAGCGCCGGTCGGGCAGGCCTTGACGCAGGCCGGTTCCAGACCCACGCCCACCCGATCCGAGCAGAGCGTACATTTATAGGATTTGTGATCGACCGGATTGATGCGCGGGATATTGAAAGGGCAGCCCTTCACGCAATAGCCGCAACCGATGCAATTCTCGGAGATGAAATCGACGATGCCGTTGGCATATTGCACAATAGCGCCGGGCGCAGGGCAGGCCTTGAGACAACCCGGGTCCTCGCAATGCATGCAACCGTCCTTGCGGATCAGCCACTCAAGATTGCCCTGCTCATTCTCATATTCGGTGAAGCGCATCAGGGTCCAGGTGCTCGGCCCGAGATCCTGCGGATTATCGTAGGAGCCATTGAAATGACCGACCTCGGGGCGGAGGTCATTCCATTCCATGCAGGCCGATTGGCAAGCCTTGCAGCCGATGCAACGGCTGACATCGATCAGCTTGGCGACTTCCTGTTCGTGATGACGAATTGAAGGCGGCGTCAGGGTTGACGCCGATCGCCTGATATAATCCTGTGACTGCAGATCCGACATGGTCATTTCCTTACGCTACAGGAGCGCTGGTCTGCTCGACATTGACAAGGAACGCCTTGAATTCCGGCGTCTGCATATTGGCGTCGCCGACAAAGGGCGTCAGGGTATTGGCCCCATACCCTTTCCGCGCCTGTCCGGTAAAGCCCCAATGGATCGGAATGCCGATCACATGGGTGACTTTGCCGTCGACGGTCATCGGCTTGATCCGCTTGGTCACATAGGCCTTGCAGACGATCACGCCGCGATTGGACGACAATTTCACCCAACTTCCCTGAAGGATGCCCTTTTCCTTGGCCAGAACCTCGCCGATTTCGCAGAATTCCTCAGGCTGCAGCACCGCATTGATCCGCGCATGCTTGGTCCAGTAGTGGAAGTGCTCGGTCAGGCGATAGGTGGTGGCGACATAGGGGAAATCGGCGGATGATCCCAACGCCGCCTTGTCATGGGCGAAGATGCGCGCCGCCGGGTTATTCTTGACCTTGGGATGCAGCACATTCTCGGAAGGCGATTCAAACGGCTCATAATGTTCCGGGAACGGTCCTTCGACCATTTGATCGCGGGCGAACAGGCGTCCGACGCCTTCGGCGTTCATGATGAACGGACCGACCGAATCCGACGGCTTGACGGTCGGGCCATAGTCCGGCACGTCGATGCCAACCCACTGGCTGCCATTCCATTCGATGATCGGCTTTTTCGGATTCCACGCTTTGCCGGCGACATCGGCGCTGGCGCGATTATAGAGGATCCGCCGATTGACCGGCCAGGCCCACGCCCAATTGGGCGCGATCCCGGCGTCGCGTTTGTCGGTGGTGTCCCGACGCGCCATCATGTTGCCCTTTTCGGTGAAGCAACCGGAGAAGATCCAGCAACCCGAGGCCGTGCTCCCGTCATCGCGCAATTGCGCGAAACCGTCGAGCAACTGTCCCGCCGCCTTGATGACCGCGCCGCTGGTCGGATCCTTGAGCTCGACAAGCGCCCTGCCATTCATCTCCTTGGCCAGCTCTTCAGGATCGGGCTCACTGGGTTCGGCGTAGTTCCACGAAAGATTGAGGATCGGATCCGGGAAGGCGCCGCCCTCCTGGCGATATTTTTCACGCATCCGATGGAAGATGCCAGCCATGATAAACAGGTCCGATTTCGCCTCGCCCGGCGCCTCGGCCGCCTTCCAATGCCATTGCAGCATGCGGGTGGAACCCACCAGCGAGCCATTTTCCTCAGCGAAGCAGGTGGTCGGCAGCTGAAACACTTCAGTCTGGATCGCCGATGGGTCAGACGGATTCTGCGGGCCGTGATCTTCCCAGAAATGGGCCGTCTCGGTATCGAGGGGATCCATCACCACCAGGAACTTCAACTTACTGAGACCGCGGCGGATTTTGCCGCGATCCGGGAAGCTCTGTTGAGGATTGAAGCCCTGACAAATATAGCCGTTCATCTGGCCATTATTCATCATCTCGAAGGCCTTCAGAATGTCATACATCGGGATATCGAGCTTGGGCAACCAGTCATAGGCCCAATTGTTCTCAGCCGTGGCGGCATTGCCATAAAGCGATTTCTGGAAGCTGACAAAGAACTTCTTGTAATTCTGCCAGTAGCTGGTCTGACCCGGCCGCAAGGGCTTGAACTGGCGGGTCTGCATGTAGAGATCAAGCGAGGTCTCTTTGTCCTTCGGCATGGTCAAATAGCCAGGCATCAGGTTGGAGAGCAGGCCGACATCGGTCAGACCCTGGATGTTGGAATGGCCGCGCAGCGCATTCATGCCGCCACCGGCGACACCGATATTGCCGAGCAGCAACTGGACCATGGCCATGGCGCGGATATTCTGCGACCCCACAGAATGCTGCGTCCAGCCAAGCGCAAACAGGCTGGTCAGAGCCTTGTCCGGCGCCGAGGTGGTGGCGAAGATCTCGCAGATCTGCAGATATTTGTCCTGCGGCGTGCCACAGATGCGCGACACCATCTCCGGGGTGTAGCGATCGATATGCGCCTTCAGCAGGTTCATCACGCAGCGCGGATGCTGCCAGCTATCGTCGATCTTGGCATAGCCTTGCTCATCGAGTTCGTAATCCCAGCTCGATTTGTCGTAGCTGTGCGTCTCATCGTTATAGCCGCTGAACAGACCGTCCTGGAAAGCGAAGCCTTCTTTCACGATCATGCCGGCATTGGTGTAAGCCCGCACATACTCGTGCTGAATCTTGTCGTGCTCGAGCAGATAGCGCATCAGCCCGTTCAGGAAGGCGATGTCCGTACCAGGCCTGATCGGCGCATAGACATCGGCGACCGAGGCGGTCCGGGTGAAACGTGGATCGATCACCACCAGTTTGGCGTTATTCTCGATCTTGGCTTCGATAACCCATTTGAACCCGCAAGGATGGGCTTCGGCGGCATTACCGCCCATGACCACCACCACATCGGCATTCTTGATATCCTGCCAGGTGTTGGTCATCGCGCCGCGACCGAATGTTGGAGCCAGACTGGCTACCGTCGGTCCGTGTCAGACACGGGCTTGATTGTCAAAAACCAGCATGCCGAAGGAACGGGCCACCTTCCAGGTGGCGAAGGCGGTCTCGTTCGACGAGGCCGAAGCCGCCAGCATGCCGGTGGTGACCCAGCGATTGACTGTCTGTCCGGCGTCATTCTTGGCGATGAAATTGGCGTCGCGGTCCTGTTTCATCAGGGTGGCGATGCGATCCAGGGCGAAATCCCAGGAAACCGCCTTGAATTCATGGCTGCCCGGCGCGCGATATTTTGGCTGGGTCAAACGCGTCGGCGCGTGGACGATATCGAGCAGGGCCGAACCCTTCGGGCACAAAGTGCCGCGATTCACCGGATGATCGGGATCGCCCTCGATATGCATGATCGTTGATCGGGCGTTCTTCGAGCGATCGCCGAGGCTGTAAATCAGAATACCGCAGCCGACCGAGCAATAGGTGCAGGTATTGCGGGTCTCGGTAGCGCGCGCCAATTTGAAGGGACGAATCGCTGCGGCCATGGCGGGCACCGCCAGACCGAAGCCCAGAGCCCCAATCGAGGAGGCCGCCAACCCGGCGCCTGTCAATTTGATGAACCCGCGACGACTGAGATCCATTGCGTACTCTTTCCCTGATGAGCTTTTCACCAGCGGCGACATCAGCCATCGCTGTCTGAGTTGGATTGCCCGGTATATTGTAGACAATGCGACGTAATACAAGCAGAAATCTCAGTGCTGTAATCATCCTTGGACAATCCTGATATGACAATTTCGCCGATCCGCCTGACCGATCTCGCGCATGGCGGGGGATGCGGCTGCAAGCTTGCGCCCCAGCTGTTGCAGGAACTTCTGGCCGGACAACCGAAGATGGCGCCTTACGCCAATCTGCTGGTCGGCACCGAAACCTCAGACGATGCCGCGGTGTGGCAGATCGATGATAAAGTCTGCGTCATCGCGACCACGGATTTCTTCATGCCGATGGTTGATGACCCCGACCATTTCGGCCGAATCGCCGCCACTAATGCGCTCTCGGACATCTATGCCATGGGCGGAAAGCCGATCATGGCCCTCGCGATCCTCGGCATGCCGCTCGATACAGTGCCGGTCGATGATGTCCGCGCCATCCTGCAGGGCGGCGCCGCGATCTGTGCCGAAGCCGGCATTCCGGTGGCCGGCGGACATTCCATCGATTCGCCGGAACCGATCTACGGGCTGGCGGTGATCGGCCTATGCAGCCCCACTCAATTGCGCCGCAATTCTGGTGCGCGCGCCGGCGACAAGCTGATCCTCACCAAGGCGTTGGGCGTCGGCATCTATGCCGCCGCTTTCAAAAAGCGCGTCTTGTCGGAAGACGCCTATGAAGAACTGATCGTCTCGACAACCCTGCTTAACTGGATCGGCGCCACGCTGGGAGAAAATGGCGATCTTCACGCCATGACTGATGTCACCGGGTTCGGTCTGCTCGGTCATGGGCTGGAGATGGCGCGCGGCAGCGCGCTTTGCCTGGAAATCGACTATGCCAGCCTGCCCTTTTTGCGCGAGGCGGAGCGCCTTGCCCACTCCGGGCTGTCAACCGGCGCCTCGGGCCGCAACTGGGCAAGCTATGGAAATGAGGTTACCCTGCCGGCCGATTTCCCCCTGTGGCGCCGCACCCTGCTGACAGATCCGCAGACCTCGGGCGGCCTGTTATTGTCCTGCGCGGCGGACTCGGCGGAAGATCTCTGCGCAAGGATCAAAGCGCAGGGTTATCCAGCGACGGCGATCATCGGAGAGGCTGTATCCGGCGCGCCAGGGATAACCATCAGCTCGGCGCAACCTCTTCGATCTTGAGGCGCAGGCCGCGGCGATCGAAAAATTCGCCATGACTGAGGATTGAGCGGTCAGAATTCAGATGCTCGGTCAGCTCCTTGAGACGAAGTTTGGCCAGACCATCGGTGATCAGACCGCCGCGATCGGCCTGGAAGAAGGCGGCGCCGTTCCAGTCGGCGCCGGAAGCCTCGAACAGGGTCAGCATGTCGGGCCATCTTGTCTCATCGCCGATGACATGGAGATAGGAAGACCGCAGCAATTCGACCTTGAGAGCGCCGATCTCGACCAACACGATCAGCATGGTGAAGGATCCGGTCCGGCGAAAATTTCCGGCTATCCATTCATCGAAATCGGTGGTGAAAATCTCGGTCATGGGAATCGCTCGATAAAGATTTGGCGGAAGAGAGTGGGAGTCGAACCCACCTGAGACAGTCTCGCTGCCTCACTCGGATTTGAAGTCCGACCGTCCCACCGGGGACGATTCTCCTCCATCAGTGAAGGGCTGAGAGAGCACAACAGGGCCAAACAAGTCCAGCCTGTGTTGATTGAGCGTGCGCAGATCACCCTTGCGTACGGTGACGCCATGACGATCGAAAAATTCAAGAGTCTGAATTGCGACCTTACGGCCGTTATCGAGCTGATCGCGGAAAGTCGCGGCGGTAATCAGCGGCTGCACGGTCAACAGCCCGATCATCTCGCGCACCGTCTCGCGCAGGAAAAAATGATCCTGGGCGATCTCATCGGCCCAGCCCATGCGCCCGGCCAGCTTCATCACCCGACGCACGTCGCGTTCCGGTTTGCCCAGATGCACGCCGATGTCGCGCACACGCGGCGGCCGGAAGCGTTCACCGCCGGCGAGCAGCGGGACGATCGCAGCCCAGAAGAGTTCATCGGCCGGCGCGAGGGCGATCTTGTGACTGGCAAGCCGGACAAAAGCGCCCTCAAGGGCGATTTTCGCCTCGGCTGTCAGTCGCTGCAGCGCGGTCAGGAACGCGCCCTTCGGCAGCCGCGGGCGCACCAGCAGGCGCAATTTCTCACGGCCGATGCCCTGCAGATCAGGGTTCTCGCGATGATACTCGGTCAGGTGCTGTTGCAGATCGGCGGCGAAAAGCAGCCAATGCAAGCGCAGGAGCGCGACTATCGGCTCGCCCGCCGGCAATGTCACCAGATCGAGCGTGCGGATCAGCTCGTCGACCTGATCCCGGCTGAGCGCGCGATCGCGGGCGAAAACACCGAGATCGCAGGTAAAGGGCGCGGTCGCCAGCAGGGCGGCAAGCGACTCTGCCGGATCTATCCGCGCCAGCGCCAGAAGCTGCTCCCGCCGCTCGGGCGAGCGGCGACGGCGGCTGGGCGGGCGCAAATCGATGAAACGGCCGCCGCCGACCGTGCGTCGGGAGGACATGTCACGCAGCACAAAGTAATCGGGGACAGAAGCGGCAATCGGCCGATCCAGCACCAACTGCACATTCCCCCGCCCGCCCGGCGGGATCGGCGGGTCGGAGAGGAGGACCAGCCGGGCGCCAACCTCGACAGCGGCGTGATGGAGCCGCACCGGGAACCATTGAGTGATCGCATTATCCTCGCCAGGCAGCAGATGAAGCCGCGCATCGATGCGGTCGGTGGGCGCGTGGAGGTTGCTCTCCACCACCATATCTCCCCGCTTCAACGCCTCTTTGGCGATGTCGGGTCCGGCGAGATTGAGGGCGCAGCGCTCCCCCACCCGTCCTCTCTCGCTCGGCCGGTTTTGCGCATGGATCGAACGGACCCGCGCCATCAGTCCGGACGGGCTGATGGTGACGCTGTCGCCGAGGTGGACCTGCCCCGACAAGACCGTGCCGGTCACCACGACACCGATCCCGGCCAAGGTGAAGACCCGATCGATGGCAAGGCGAAAGCCGCTCGCGCCGACGCTCTCGCGCCGGTCTGATGCGGCCACGATCAGGCGTGCGCGCAGTTCGGCCAGTCCATCGCCGGTCACTATTGAGACCGGCAGAATTGCCGCATCCTGTAACAAGGTGCCGCGCAGCAAGTCGGTGATTTCCGCAGTCAGTTCAGCGACGCGGACGGCGTCAACCAGATCGGTCTTGGTGATCACCACCATGCCGCGCGCGACGCCGAGCAGATCGATGATCGCCAGATGCTCGATGGTCTGCGGTTTTATGCCATCATTGGCGGCCACCACCAGCAGCACATAATCGATGCCACTGGCGCCCGCCACCATGGTGCGGACGAAGCGCTCATGCCCGGGCACATCGACAAAGCCGAGACTTTGCCCGTCCGTCAGGGGCAGATAGGCGAAACCGAGATCGATGGTGATCCCGCGCGCCTTTTCCTCCTTCAGGCGATCGCCATCGACACCCGTCAGAGCTTTGACCAAGGCAGTCTTGCCATGATCGATATGGCCGGCGGTACCGATGATCATGGAAAAGAGTCCGGCGTTTTCTCGAGCGCCCGGCGGCGCGCATCAAGCACCTCGTCGGGCGATAGAACCGCCAGCGCTTGCGGGATGAAGGCGGCGGCCAGGATGCTGCCGCCACGGCGGCCGAGCAGCAGCCAGGCGAGGGCCGCGACAGAGTCTTTGTCGACACCACGGCCGAGATGCAGCGCCGCGCCATACATCGATTGGGCATCGGCGTCACCGGCGGCCGCTCCCTGGCGCCACCAGTCGGCGGCGATGGCGGCATCACGCTCGACCCCCAAGGCATTATGATAGATCATGCCGAGTCGGTTCATGGCGGCGCCGATCCCCTTGGCGGCGGCCGCCAGCGCCCAGCGACGGGACTCTTCCGGGTCGGCGGCGATCACATCGCCTTCGAGCAGCAGCCAGCTCAGCATGTCCTGCGCCGGCCCATCGCCCTGTTCGGCGGCTCTGCGGAACAGGTCGACGGCGCGTTGGGCGTTGGCGGCAATGCCGATGCCTTTGAACAAGGCCATGGCGAGGCTCCGCTCGCCGACCGGATCGCCGCCTTCAGCCGCGAGCGACAGCCAGCGCACCGCCAGTTCGGGATCCTTTTCAACGCCCAGCCCCTCGGCGAAACAGGCGCCGATATTGCTTTGGGCGCTCGCCACGCCAGCGCGCGCCAGGGGCTCCCACAAGGCCAGCGCGACATCAAAATTGCCTGATGCGAACGCCTGATCAGCGCGGGCGAGGTCATCGGCGGGCTTGTCCCGGCGGATCAAACTGTCAAGCCAGCCCATTACCCGCCAAATGCTCAAGGTTGGCGAGAAAAACCGCCTCGTCGGTCAGGCAGCGCAGATCGAGGGTCAAGACCCCGTCCTTGATCCGCCCGATGACCGGCCAGGGCAGGCCTCGCAAGTCAGCAGCCAAGCGATCGAGCGCGCCGCCGCCCTGTTTGGCGGCAATCGCCAGGCCGGCGCTCGGGATCACATCGAGGGGCAAGGCGCCCGAGCCGATCTGGCTGGCGCAGTCGCATTGGCTGACGGTGAAGCCGTCAGCCAGAGCGGCCTCCAGGGCCGGCAAAATCCGCGCCGCCTGGGCGGCGATCTCGTTTTTGGACCGCGTCAAAAGCCTGAGCGTCGGGAGCTTTTCCGCCAGCCGATCGGGGTCGCGATAGAGTTTCAGGGTCGCGGCAATGGCCGCCATCCGCATCTTGTCGACCCGGAAGGCCCGCTTCATCGGGTTCTGGTTGATACGGGCGATCAGATCCTTGCGCCCGACGATGAACCCGGCCTGCGGCCCGCCCAGCAATTTATCGCCGGAAAAGGTGACCAGCCCCGCGCCCTCGACCACTGCCTCAGACACGGTCGGCTCACGTTTCAGTCCAAAGCGCGACAGATCGAGCAGAGTGCCCGACCCGACATCATTCATCAGCGGCACGCCGGCCGCATCGGCGATCTGGGCCAATTCCCCCGCCCCGACCTCCTTGGTGAAGCCTTGAATGATGTAGTTCGACGTATGCACCTTGAGGATCACGCCGGTCGCGGCGCGGATCGCCTTCCGATAATCGGCTGGATGGGTGCGATTGGTGGTGCCGACCTCGACCAGGCGGACCCCGGCCCGCTCCATGATGTCAGGCATGCGAAACGCGCCGCCGATTTCGATCAGCTCGCCGCGTGAGACAATGGCTTCCCGCCCCTGCGCCAGACTGTTCAGGGCCAGCAGCACGGCGGCGGCATTGTTGTTCACAACGGTGGCGTCCTCGGCGCCGGTCACCTCGATCAGCAGCTCACGCAGGTGATCGTCGCGTTCGCCGCGCTTTCCGCTCGCCAGATCGAATTCAAGCGCGACCGGATGGCACATGGCTGCCAATGCCGCCTCGATCGCGACATCAGCGAGCAACGCCCGCCCCAAATTGGTGTGCAGCACGATGCCGGACAGATTGAACAGCGGCCGCAAGCTGCTGACATCATTCTGCATCAGACGGGATAAGGCCTGGAGCGCAATCTGGTCTGACGAGGGAACCTCGGACGCGCCCGCGAGAATTTCTGTCCGCGCATGATCGATCTGCGCACGGATGGCGTCGGTCGCGGCTTGGCGGCCGAATCGTTCGATCGGTGCGGCGGCCGCCGGGTCGGCCAACACCGCGCTGACCGACGACAATTTCCTTAGAAATTCTGCGCGATCGGACCCCTCGGGTTCCGTGTGCAAGGCACTCAGGCCGCGTTGTAGATCGGAAAACGCTGGCAGAGGTCAGTGACTCCGGCCCGCACGCGATCAAAAGCGGGACCGTCTTCCTGACCCGCGACCAGGGCGTCGAGCACATCGCCGATGAGGGTGCCGACCTGGGCGAACTCCTGTGTTCCGAACCCGCGGGTGGTCAGCGCGGGCGTACCGAGCCTGATGCCTGAGGTGACAGCGGGTTTCTCCGGATCGAACGGGATGGCGTTCTTGTTGCAGGTGATGAAGGCATGGTCGAGGGCGATTTCGACCACCTTGCCGGTCAGTCCCTTGGGCCGCAGATCGACCAGGACCAGATGATTGTCGGTGCCGCCCGAGACGATGGCGCAGCCGCGCGATGCCAGGGTGGCGGCCAGGACCTTGGCGTTTTCCACCACCTGCGCCGAGTAGCGCTTGAAGTCGGGGCGCAGCGCCTCGCCGAAGGCCACCGCCTTGGCGGCGATGACATGTTCGAGCGGACCGCCCTGGGTGCCGGGGAACACCGCCGAATTGAACTTCTTGCCGAGCTCGAGGTCGTTGGTCAGGATGATACCGCCGCGCGGGCCGCGCAGGGTCTTGTGGGTGGTCGCGGTCACCACATGGGCATGCGGCAGCGGGCTAGGATGCACGCCGCCCGCCACCAGACCGGCGATATGCGCCATATCGACGAACAAATAAGCGCCGACCTGGTCGGCGATGCGGCGGAAGCGGGCGAAATCGATGATGCGCGGGATAGCCGAGCCGCCGGCGATGATCATCTTCGGCCGATGCTCAAGCGCCAAGCGCTCGACCTCGTCATAATCGATGGTCTGGTCGTCCGCGCGAACGCCATACTGCACCGGCTTGAACCAGCGCCCCGACACGGTCGGCGCGGCGCCATGGGTCAGATGGCCGCCATGGGCCAGGCTCATGCCGAGAATGACATCGCCGGGGGTCAAGAGCGCGAACATCACCGCCAGATTGGCCGACGCGCCCGAATGGGGCTGCACATTGGCGAAACCGCAGGAAAACAGCTCTTTCGCACGATCGATCGCCAATTGCTCGGTTACATCGACATGCTCGCAGCCGCCATAATAGCGGCGGCCAGGATAGCCCTCGGCATATTTGTTGGTCAGCACCGAGCCTTGCGCCTCGAGCACCGCCCGGCTGACCAGATTTTCCGACGCGATCAGTTCCAGTCGGGTCTCCTGGCG
>Ga0116226_10001057_pt1 | contig 24056 bp, 24 predicted proteins | sample S1TSphfallax_FD_89692 | JGI IMG/M metagenome (GOLD analysis project Ga0116226, IMG submission 89692) | Host-associated microbial communities from peat moss isolated from Minnesota, USA - S1T2_Fa - Sphagnum fallax MG | ecosystem: Host-associated > Plants > Peat moss > Unclassified | place: USA... | reverse complement strand
CACACGCTTGCCGGTGAGATAGGTGGAATCGACCGAGTGCGAGTACCAAGCGGCGTGCGACGGAGTGCCGTGCAGGGCGGGAGCCGGATCCACGCCGGCGGCGCGGGCGACTTCCTCGATGAACTCGCGGGTGGCGTGCAGGCCCAAGGGAATGCTCTTGATCGCCGGCTGATCGAAGGTGCGTTGCAGCCATTGCGCGGCCTGGTGGGCGATTTCCGGATAGAGAACGACGTTGAAATCGGCCTCGCCGAGTCGCGCCAGATCCGCCGGGCTTGCTCCCAACGGCGCAATCACGTTGATGGCCACACCCAGCTGTTCGAGGATTTCGCAGACGGCCCGCACATCGTCGCGGTGCCGAAAACCCAAGGCGGTCGGACCGAGAATATTGCAGCTCGCCTGCTGATCCGGCTCCCGGGCAGGGCGTTTGCTGCCCGGTGCCGGGGCGTGCGGCGATGCCATCGTTCGGACGATTTGATAGAAGGTCTCGGCTGCGCCCCAGTTTTCCTTTTTCTGATACGACGGTAATTCGAGTGCAACGACGGGGATGGGCAGATGCAATGCGCGAGTCAGGCCACCCGGATCGTCCTGGATCAACTCAGCGGTGCAGGAGGCGCCGACCAGCATGGCCTTGGGCTGGAAACGCTCATAGGCTTCCGCCGCCGCGCGCTGGAACAATTCCGCGGTATCGCCACCGAGGTCGCGTGCCTGGAACGTGGTGTAGGTCACCGGCGGACGGCGCGGCAGCCGCTCGATCATGGTGAACAAGAGATCCGCGTAGGTATCGCCTTGCGGCGCGTGCAGCACGTAATGCACATCACGCATCGCCGTGGCGATCCGCATCGCGCCGACATGCGGCGGGCCTTCGTATGTCCAGACGGTGAGCTGCATTCAGGCCACCAACCGGGTCCGGCGGACCAGCGGCCGTGCGAACAGCTCGGCAAGATCCGCCGCCTGATTGAATCCCTGGATCGGCGTGAACACCAGTTCAATCGACCACTTGGTCGTCAAACCGCGCGCCTCCAGGGGGTTTGCCAAACCGAGTCCGCACACCACCAGATCCGGCTTGGCAGCGACGCATCGATCGAGCTGATTTTCGACGTGCTGACCCTCGACCACCGAGGTTCCCGCGGGAAGACTCGCCAGTTCGGCCGCGAGATGCGCACGATGCAGGAACGGTGTTCCCACTTCGACCAAAGTCATGGACATTTCCTGAGCCAGAAAGCGGGCCAACGGCACTTCCAGCTGGGAGTCCGGAAAAAAGAACACTCGCTTACCGGCCAGCTGGTCGCGATAGCGCGCAGTGCTGCGTTGCGCCCGTTCATAGGCGGCCTGAGTCGCCCGCCGGAAGCGGTTGTCGTCGACTTTATAGGCCGCGGCAGCCGCCTTCAGCCAGGCGAGCGTGCCTTCGGCACCCAATGGAAAGGCGGCGGCGAGGTGCTTCGCGCCCCGAGCCTCCAACGCGCGCGCGGTATCACCCAGGAAGGGCTGCGCGAGCAGAAATCGAGTCCCGGGACCCACCTGGGGCATGTCGGTGGAACGTCGCGGCGGAAAGAAATCAACCCGGTCGATGCCCATGTCGTTCAGCAGCGTGCGGATTTGATCCTCGACGACATCCGCGAGTGCGCCGACGATGAGCAGATTGTCCGCGTCTTGCGACTGGGTCTCGAGGCTCGGCACCATCGCTGCGAGGCAGGCATCCTCCCCCTGGGTAAACGTGGTCTCGATGCCGCTGCCCGAATAATTGAGCACCCGCACCTGCGGGGAAAAACGGCTGGACAGGCGCAGCGCCGCGCGCGACAGATCCAGTTTGATGACTTCGGAAGGACAGGAGCCGACCAGAAACAGCAACTTGATGTCGGGGCGCCGCGCCAGCAATTGGCTGACGACCCGGTCGAGCTCGACATTGGCGTCGGCGAGTCCCGCCAGATCGCGTTCGTCGATGATGGCGGTGGCGAAGCGCGGCTCGGCGAAGATCATCACGCCGGCCGCGGACTGAATCAGGTGCGCGCAGGTCCGCGAGCCGACCACCAGGAAAAACGCATCTTGGATCTTCCGATGCAGCCAGATGATGCCGGTGAGACCACAGAACACCTCACGCTGGCCGCGCTCGGTGGTGACCCGCGCGCTCCCGGCGGTTTGTGCGGAATCCATGCTCATATGCCGACCGCCTGTGATGTGGAAGAAACAAGGGTTGCGAGCGGCGGCGCGGCCGGAGCGCCCTCGAGGCGCGCCTTGCGCAGTTTGATGACGAACTGCGCGGCGTTGATGAGATAAGTGGAGTAGGCCAGCAGCGCGATGTACATCTGATAGCGGGCGTGCAAGGAGCCGAACAGCAATGCGGCGACGTAGGCCGTGTGCAGCGCCAGCACGAACATGCTGACGAAGTCCTCCCAGAAGAACGCAGGGGCGAACAAATATTTTCCAAAGACATCTTTTTCCCAGATGCAGCCGGTCACCATGATGGTGTAGAGCACCAGGGTCTTGGTCAGCACCGAAATTGTCGCCGCCTGCAAGCCGTGGCCGGTCATAAGGAACCGCACCACCAGCACGGCGCTCACCAGGAACACCAAGAATTGAATCGGGGCGAGTAGCCCCTGAACCAGGGTCCAGCGCGAGGCATCGCGGCGGCGTCTTTCATCGGGTGTGTAAAGCGGCATTGACGTAACCCTAGACGGGTTGCCAGCGACTGTCAACAAAACTATACGTAAACCAAACTTGACAACTGAAACCGGGTTTGAGAAGGTCCCGCAACGACGGCCAGGTTCTCTTAGGAGGAACCGAATGCGACTAGAGGATTCCGCAAACGATCGGGTGCTTGCCCGGAGACGAGACGCTGGCGCGGTCGACTCGGAAGCGCAAATGGCGCGGTTGGTCCGCACCATCGAAGGGGAGATCGTCCCTCGACTGGTGATGGCGCGGCGCGTCGTGCGCGTCCCGGCCGCCGCGTACCTTTGCGGCGCCATGACTTCGGATGTGGCCACGAGCCGCGAGGATGCCGACCTAAAACTCGATGATGCCGACGTAAAGGAGTTGGTGCGTGTGCTGCTCGCTCACGACGTGAGTGTCGCCTCCGCCTTCGTCGAAACAGTTCGGCAGCGTGGGGCGTCCCTCGAATCCGTTTGCCTGCGGCTGCTCGCACCCGCCGCGCGTGAGTTCGGCCTGCTGTGGGAAGAGGATCAGTGCGATTTCATGCAGGTGACCGTCGGGTTATGCCGCCTGCATCATCTATTGCGAGAACTCAGTCCGGAGTTTCGCAGCGAAACCAGCGCGCAGACCGTCGAGCGAAAGATTCTCCTGGCGACTCTGCCGGGGGACCAGCACACGTTCGGGATCACCATCGTCGCTCAATTCCTGCGCAAGGCGGGGTGGGAAGTTTGGCATGAGTTTCCCGACACCAATACCGACATTGTCGAGACGGTTAGAGCTAACTGGTTTGCCGTGGTCGGTCTGTCTGTCGGCGCCGTCGGCACAGGCAGACGCATCGATGAGGTCGCGCAATTCATTCGCGCGATTCGGCAGGCGTCGCGCAATCACGCCGTCGGCGTGTTGGTCGGTGGTCCCGTGCTCGTGGCAAGGCCTGAATTGGCCGTTCTGATGGGCGCCGATGCGACCGCCAACGACGGTCCCATAGCCGTGCAGCGTGCCGAACACCTGTGCGGCTTGACCGCCGGCAAGGCACTCGGTCGAGCTGCGGACGGCCAATGAGCGTGTGCTCGGCAAGCGGCTGCGCGGATTATGGCGCGTGAAGCAATTTAGCGCGGCAAAGCAATGGTTGAGCGATCTCGACAGCGAGATCGCCGGTCGCCTCATCACGGCGTCCGCTGACGTGGCCCTGGTGGTCTCTGATCCTCGCGAGGGCCTGATCTACGATGTGTCGGTCACCAGCGAAGCGCTGCCCAACGTGGTCACGGATAAATGGATGGGCAAGGCCTGGGTCGACACCGTCAACAGCGACAGTCGTGCCAAGATCGAGGCCTTGCTGCGCGATGCCAACGCCGCCGGTCTGCCGCGCTGGCGCACCGTGAATCACCTTGCCGATGGCGGGCCTGATCTACCGGTGATGTACGCGGCCGTGCAAATCAATGCGTCGGGTCGGGTGGTCGCCTTCGGCCGCAGCATGCAGTCAATGACCAATCTGCAGCAACAATTGGTGAGCGCGCAACAGTCCATGGAGCGCGAATATCTCAAATTACGGCAAACCGAGGCGCGTCATCGCCTGCTGTTCCAGGTGGCCTCCGAAGCTGTATTGATCGTCGATGCGAGCACTCGCAAGGTGCTGGAGGCCAATCCGGCGGCAGCTCGGCTGCTCGGTGAGGGACCCGGTCGTCTGCTCGGACGGTTGTTTCCCGAGGGTTTCGATGAGGCGGGCACCCAGACCCTGCAGAGTTTGCTGGGCGCGGTGCGCGCCACCGGCCGGACCAGCGAGGTGACGGCGAAATCCGGCGATGGAACGCAGCAATTTCGTGTCTCCGCCTCGCTGTTTCGCGAGGACCGGGCATCGTTCTTCCTGGTGCGCCTGGTGTTGCTCTCCGCCGAACGGGCCTCATTGGCGACGACCCGCGACTCCAAAGTTTTGGAGATCGTCGCCAGCGCGCCGGAGGGCTTCGTGGTCACGAATCTCGACGGACGTATCTTGTTTGCCAATCGCGCCTTCCTGGATTTGGTGCAATTGGCGACCGAAGAGCAATCGCGCAACGAGCCGCTCGAGCGTTGGCTCGGCCGCCCCGGCGTCGATTTCAACCTGCTGACCGCGCAGCTGCGCGAGCATGGGGCGTTGCGCCTGTTTGCCACGCAACTGCGTGGCGAATATGGCTCGAGCAGCGATGTCGAGATCTGCGCGGTGTCGGTCGTCAATGCCGAGGAGCCTTGTTTCGGTTTCACCATTCGCGACGTGGGTCAGCGCATGATTTTCGATCGACAGATCAGCCGCGACAAACCGCGCTCGGTCGAACAGCTGACCGAATTGGTGGGCCGGGTGCCGCTCAAGGACTTGGTGCGTGAGTCCACCGACATGATCGAAAAGCTGTGCATCGAGGCGGCCCTGGAAATCACCGGCGACAACCGAGCCTCGGCGGCCGAGATATTAGGACTCAGTCGACAAAGCTTGTACGCGAAGTTGCGTCGCTACGGGCTCGGCGAATTGGCCTCCGCCGACAACGATCACTCCGCATAGCGACACCACGAAATCATGGCACGTGCCGCTGATACACTGATGAGTCCCGCCACGCCGACACCCGCCGCGGTGCTCGAGCTGCTGAAACCCATCACCTGGTTTCCGCCCATGTGGGCATTTGCCTGCGGTGCCATTTCCGAGAGAATTTCCTGGCATGACCACTGGGGTGTGCTGCTCACTGGTGTCGTTTTGTGCGGACCCCTGCTGTGTGCGTCGAGCCAGGCGGTGAACGACTGGTTCGACCGCCACGTCGATGCCATCAATGAACCGAACCGCCCGATCCCATCGGGTCGAATGCCGGGCCACTGGGGCTTGTTCGTGGCGATTGTCTGGACTGGTCTGTCGCTGCTCTGCGCGGCAACACTCGGCAGTTGGGTGTTCGTCGCCGCCACGCTGGGATTGCTGCTGGCTTGGGCCTACAGCGCGCCGCCGATACGTTTGAAGCAGAATGGCTGGTGGGGAAATTTGGCCTGCGCCATCTGCTACGAAGGATTCGCCTGGGTGACCGGCGCAGCGGTGATGGCGGGCGGCACCACGGCCTCGCCCAAGACCATCGCGCTGGCCGCACTCTACAGCCTGGGCGCCCACGGCATCATGACCTTGAATGACTTCAAGTCCATCGACGGCGACAAGCGTTGCGGGGTGCGCTCGCTGCCGGTGCTGTTGGGCGCCGATCATGCCGGCGAAATCGCCTGCGTCGTCATGGCTTTGCCGCAATTTGTGGTCGTCGCGTTGCTGACCGCCTGGGGCGCGCCGCATCAAGCGCTGGCGGTGGGAATTTTGTTGGGTGCGCAGCTGTTGCTGATGCGCAAGCTCCTGTCGGATCCGCGGCGGTTGGCTCCCTGGTACCAGGGTACCGGTGTGACGCTCTATGTCAGCGGTATGATGGTGAGCGCCTTCGCTTTGAAAGGACTGTTGCCGTGAGCGCCCGGCCGCTCGGCTGGTTCGGCATCTTTCGTCTCGGTTTGGTCCAGGCGGCCTTGGGCGCCGTGGTGGTGCTGGTGATCTCCACGTTGAACCGGGTGATGGTGGTCGAGTACGCGCTGCCGGCGTTGTTGCCGGGCCTGCTCGTCGCGCTGCACTACGCCGTGCAAATGATCCGGCCGCGTTTCGGTTATGGCTCGGATCGTGGCGGGCGGCGCACTCCTTGGATACTCGCTGGCATGGCGCTCCTCTGCATCGGCGGCGTCCTGTGCGCGCTGGCGGCGGTCACCATGCCGGAGCATTTCCTGTTCGCACTGTTGATCGCGGTGGTTGCCTACGGCGCGGTCGGTGTCGGTGTGGGCGCGGCCGGCACGTCGCTGCTGGTGTTGATGGCCAAGCGAGTGAGCGATGGACGGCGGGCGGCGGCGGCCACCGTCATGTGGGTCATGATGATCGCCGGCTTCGCCGTCACCTCGACGGTGGTGGGTCGTTTCTTGGATCCTTTCTCGGCGCCACGGCTGCTCAAGGTCACCGCCGTGGCGGCCGCCGCGGCCTTTGTCACCGCGCTCCTCGCCGTGTGGAAAGTGGAACAAGCCGCCGGTGCGGCGCCGGCGACCGTTCCGCCGCGGGCGGCCAGCTTTGCCGCGGCGCTGCGTGGTGCGTGGTCGGATCCGCAGGCGCGCCGGTTCACCTGGTTCGTCTTCGTCTCGATGCTGGCCTACAGCGCCCAGGAGTTGCTGCTCGAGCCCTTCAGCGGATTGGTGTTTGGCTATTCCGTGGGCGAGTCGACCAAACTTTCCGGCTCATGGCATGCCGCCGCGCTGATCGGCATGGTGAGCGTCGGCTTGATCTGCAGCGGTCCACGGCGTGCGGCGACACTCGGCCTGTGGACCTTAAGTGGCTGCTGCCTGTCGGCCCTGGCGCTCATCAGCATGGCCGTCGCCGCCGTCGTCGGCCCGGCTTGGCCCCTGCATGCGTCGGTATTTGCGCTCGGTGTCGGTAATGGCGTGTTCGCGGTCTCGGCCATTGGTTCGATGATGGCACTCGGCCAGCGTGGCGAGGACGGCAGTGCGGGCACTCGAATGGGACTCTGGGGCGCGGCGCAAGCCGTCGGCTTCGCGCTCGGCGGCGTCTGCGGCACCGGCATCGTCGACCTCTGCCGCTCGTTGCTCGGTTCGCCCGCGACTGCATTCGCCATCGTTTTCAGCATCGAGGCAGCTTTATTCTTTTTCGCGGCACGTCTCGCCGCAAGAGTCGATTCCCGGCAACAACCTCATTCATCTCCAACGCCAAGGGCGGTGCTCGCATGACTAAGCCGATTCCAACATTCGATGTGGTCGTAGTGGGCGGTGGTCCGTCCGGTGCAACCGCGGCAACGGATCTGGCCCGAGAGGGGCGCAGCGTGTGCTTGCTCGACAGGGCAGGGCGGATCAAACCCTGTGGCGGGGCCATCCCACCCAAGGCAATCGAGGAATTTCACATCCCCGACTCGTTGTTGGTGGCGAAGATTCGCTCGGCCCGCATGGTCTCCCCGAACCAAACGGCGGTTGACATGCCGATCGAAGGCGGCTTCGTCGGCATGGTCGATCGTGAGACTTTCGACGAGTACCTGCGGCAACGCGCCGCGCGTTGCGGCGCCGATTTGCGGGTGGGAACATTCTCGGAAATCTCGCGCGATGCCGATGGCACGGCGGTGGTGCATTATCGCGCCGACGACGGTGACCATCAGATCCGCGCTCGCACCGTCATCGGTGCCGACGGGGCGCGTTCGGAAGTGGCGAAGCAAAGCATTCCCGGCGCCGACCGCATTCGCTATGTGGCCGCCTATCACGAGATCATCCAGGTCCCCAAGACGCCGGGTGGCGAGTACGATGCGACCCGCTGTGATGTGTATTACCAGGGTAAACTCTCCCCCGATTTCTACGCCTGGATATTTCCGCACGGTGCGACCGCGAGCATCGGAGTCGGCAGTGCGCACAAGGGTTTCTCGCTGCGCGGTGCGACCACGGATCTGCGTAAACTCGCGAATTTGGACGGGGCAACGACCATTCGCCGGGAGGGCGCGCCGATTCCCATGAAGCCGCTGCGCCGCTGGGACAATGGCCGGGATATCGTCCTGGCCGGCGACGCCGCCGGTGTGGTGGCACCGGCCTCGGGCGAGGGGATTTATTACGCCATGGCCGGAGGACGATTTGCCGCGACCGCAGTGCAGGAGTTTCTCGTGACCGGCGATGTCCGCGCGCTGCGCTCGGCGCGGCGCCGCTTCATGAAGGCGCACGGGATGGTGTTCTGGGTGCTGGGCATCATGCAGCGCTTCTGGTACTCGAGCGACAAGCGGCGCGAGCGCTTCGTGGCGATTTGCCGTGATGAGGATGTGCAGCGCCTGACCTGGCAGGCCTACATGCACAAGAAACTGGTGCGCGCCAAGCCCCTCACCCATGCGCGAATATTCTTCAAGGATCTCGCGCATCTGCTGGGGGTCGCGCGCGCCTGATGCTCGCGGCCACGATACTTGCTGAGACAGGTTCCTAGTTGACCAGCCTGTTTCAGCAAGGCCGGATCGTCGATCTAATCCTGGTATTCATGGTGGTCGAGATAGCGGCATTGATTCTCATTCGCATTCGAGGGCGCGCTGTGTTCCGCCCGCTCGGATTGCTGGTCAACGCCGGCGCGGGCGCCGCGTTACTACTATCATTGCGCGGCGCGCTGGTCGGTTACGGATGGCAGGGCGTGGCTCCCTGGCTCATCCTGGCTCTGGTGTTTCACTTGTGGGATTTGAAGTTGCGATGGTCCATGGATCGAACAGACTGAGAGACGCACGTCGGCGTGAACGATTAATATAATTTATGATACGGGCCGCGCGAAAAGCATGATGATGTTGTCAGTAGTTTCGCAAGAGTCAGTAGTTCACTAGAGGATTCATCAATGGACACGAAGATTTCACGTCGGTCGGTCATCAAGGGCGGTTTGATCGCCGGTGCCCTGGCCCCCGCGCTCGGTTTGATCGGTAACCAGGTGCAGGCCGCGGCGTTGACGCCGCTCGATCCCAATGACCCCACCGCCAAGGCTTTGGGTTTCGTCAGCAATGCGACCACCGTCAGCGCCGCCGCCAACCCGACGTACAAGGCGGGTCAGCATTGCGGTGTCTGCGCCCAGTACCAAGGCAAGACGGGCGATGCCACCGGTGGGTGCAACATTTTTGTCGGCCATCTCGTGCCGAACGGCGGCTGGTGCAAGGTGTTTGCGGCCAAACCGGCCTGATGACGACTCCCGGACCATCGTTCGGGGTTTCGAGACTAGGGTAGTTTTGGGGGCTCCGGGTGCGTTGCACTCGGAGCCTTTTATCAAGATGATGCGTCGATGCCGCTGAACCGCTCGATGCGCCGAGAAATCCCGAGCTTTGCGCTCTACGGCGAACGGACCGCCACCACCCAAACCGATCCGCTGCACATCGAAAGTATCCAATCCCGGAGCAGCAAGTACCTCTGGCGCATCGGCACACACCGACATGTGCGTCTTTGCCAATGTGTCTACGTGACCGCCGGGCCAGTGGTCGTCGATCTCGATGGGGCGCATTCAGAGCGCCGCGGACCCTCGTTGGTGCTCATTCCGGCCGGCACCGTTCATGGCTTCGGCTTCAAGGCCGATACCCAGGGCTATGTGCTGACGCTGGAACTCGACCGACTCATCGGCTTGGCGAGTGCCACCCACCGCGCGCCCATCAGTGCGCTGTTTACCGAGCCCCGCATCCTGGATTTCGATGGTGATACCGCCCTCGCGGCGCGCACCTTGCGGCTGTTCGAGGCATTACACGAGGAATTCAATCAACCTGACAGCCTGCTGGTTCCGGTCAGCGGCTGGTTGGCCTGTTCCCTGCTCGCGGTGCTTGCGGCGAGTTCCTGGTCGCGAGTTCCGCGCGGCTCGTTGGGCGATGTCGAACTCGAACGACTGGGGCGATTTCGTCGCCTGATCGAAGCCCATTGTCTAGACCACTGGCCGGTCAGCCGTTATGCCGCCGAACTCGCTTTGTCCGAGAGCAGCCTCAACCGGCTGTCGCTGAATCTGGCGGGAGGCACCGCCTTCGAGCTGGTGCAACAGCGGTTGGCGCTCGAGGCGCGGCGCCGCTTGACCTATGTGGCCGGCCCCGTGGCCATGATCGCCGCCGAGCTCGGCTTCAAAGATCCGGCGTATTTCTGTCGTTTCTTCCGCAAACACACGGGATTGTCACCAACGGCCTTCCGCCGCCGCGCGGTCACGAGTTGACGGAAAAGTACCAGGGCGTACCTCGAATCGTGCAAACCCCGACGTTGGGCGCTGCTACGCTTTGCACATGAAACGCACTCAAGTCGCCATCATCGGTGCCGGCCCGTCCGGATTGTTGTTGTCCCAGCTGCTGCATGCGAACGGTGTCGATAGCGTCATCATCGAGCGTCAGACACGCGAGTACGTCGAGGGCAGAATTCGCGCTGGTGTCCTGGAGCAGGGCACGGTCGAGTTGTTGATCGAAGCGGGCGTGGGTGAGCGGCTGCTGCGCGACCGCTTGGTGCACGATGGATTCGCCGTGGGTTTTGCCGGACGGTCATGCCGCATCGACATCAAGGCGCTCACGGGCAAGGCGGTTTCGGTGTACGGCCAGACCGAGGTGACCAAGGACCTGATGGCGGCGCGCATCGATGCCGGCGCAAGAATCGTCTTCGAAGCGAGCGATGTCAGCGTCGATGGTTTCAACGGCGCGCAGCCGCGGGTGCGGTACGTCCACGAAGGCCGGACCCATGAACTGCAGTGCGACTATATCGCCGGTTGCGATGGCTATCACGGAGTGTGTCGGCGCAGCATTCCCGAGGAGTCGATGCGAGTATTCGAGCGGGTCTATCCCTTCGGTTGGCTCGGAATTCTCGCCGACGTGCCGCCCGCGACCCACGAACTGATCTACTCGAATCATGAGCGCGGCTTCGCACTGTGCAGCATGCGCTCGCTGACGCGCAGCCGTTATTACGTGCAGTGCGGCCTCGATGAAAAAGTCGAGGAATGGTCCGACACGAGGTTCTGGGATGAGCTGCGCCGGCGGCTGCCGCCGGAGGTGGCCGACGCGGTGGTCACCGGGCCGTCGATCGAGAAGAGCATCGCGCCGCTGCGCAGCTTCGTGGTCGAGCCGCTGCGCTTCGGCAACCTCTTCTTGGTGGGTGATGCCGCGCACATCGTTCCGCCGACGGGCGCCAAGGGCTTGAATCTCGCCGCCGCCGACGTGCGGATCCTGTATCGAGCGCTGGTGGAACGTTATCGCACCGGCAGCAGCCGGCTCGTCGATCAATATTCCGAGACCTGTCTGCGGCGAATCTGGATGGCGGAGCGCTTCTCGTGGTGGTTCACCTCCGTCACCCACAAGTTCTCCGACGATGCCTTCGCACATCGTCTGCAGCTCGCCGAACTCGAATACCTCGCCAGCTCCAACGCGGCACTCACCAGCGTCGCCGAGAACTACGTCGGACTGCCGTTCGCGAGTTGAATCTCGAGCTTGCCCAAGGTCTGCATGGCCGACAGGCACTGCGCGACGCTGGCGTTCGGTTCGCGTCCCTCGCGGATCGCGGCGATGAATTCACGATCCTGTAGTTCGATCCCGTTCATCGACACATCGACTTTGGACACATCGATGGGATTATTCTTGCCGTCGAGTAATTCGTCATAGCGCGCAATATAGGTGCCGTTGTCGCAGATATAGCGGAAGAAGGTGCCCAGCGGTCCGTCATTGTTGAATGACAGCGACAGGGTACAGATGGCGCCGGACGCCACCTTCAGCCCGATGCTCATGTCCATGGCAATGCCGAGGCTGGGGTGAATCGGTCCCTGCAGCGCGAACGCCCGGGTGATCGGCTCACCGGTCTGATAACCGAACAGATCGACGGTATGACAGGCATGGTGCCACAGCAGGTGGTCCGTCCAGCTGCGGGGTTTGCCCAGGGCATTCATGTTCGTGCGCCTGAAGAAATAGGTCTGCACGTCCATTTGCAATACCTTGAGTTCGCCGGCGAGGATGCGTTTGTGAAGCCACTGATGGCTCGGATTGAAACGCCGCGTATGACCCGCCATGGCGATGACGCCGGTCTCGCGCTGCGTCGCGACCAAGCGTTCCGAGTCGGCGACCGAATCAGCCATGGGAATCTCGATCATCACATGCTTGCCGGCGCGCATGCACTCGATGCCCTGCGCGGCATGCATTTGCGTGGGCGTCGTCAGGATCACCGCATCGAGGCCGGGCTGCGCCAGGCTTTCGGCGAGGCTGCCGGTGTAGTGGGGGATTTTCCATTGCTCGGCGACCGGGCGCGCGGATTCCGCGCTCGAGCCGACCACCGAGATCACCTCGACATCCGGAATTTTCGCCAGGGCCTCGAGATGCTTGATGCCGAAGGCACCGGTACCCGCGAGAGAAACCTTCATGCTGAGCTCCTGTTGTCGAGAATCATCAGAGCCGCGGCCGTGTTGGACGCGGGCACGTGGTAATGCCGATAGACCTCGGCCGCCTGAGGCCCGAGAGCGCCGCGCATGACGTGCCACATCACCATCTCCACGCCCTCCGAACCGGCTTCGCGCATGTATTCGGTGTGTGAGATCTTCGTCAGCGCGACCGGGTCGGTCGTCAGCTTGTCGAGGAAGGCGGTATCGAACTCTCGATTGATGAGTCCGGCGCGCTCGCCCTGCAGCTGATGCGACATTCCGCCGGTGCCGTAAACGACCACACGCAGGTCGTCGGGAAAACTCGCCACCGCGCGCGCGATGGCCTGGCCGAGCTTGAAACATCGGGCCCCGGTGGGCGGCGGATACTGGACGACGTTGACGCACAGCGGAATCACCTTGAAGGGCCAACGGTCGGGCTGACCACAGGTGATGGACAGCGGCACCGTGAGGCCATGATCCACCGGCATTTCATTGGCGATCGTCATGTCGAATTCGTCGAGGATCAGCGATTCGGCAATGTGCCAGGCGAGTTCGGGGCAGCCAAGAACCACCGGTACGGGACGCGGCCCGAAGCCCTCATCGGCGATCGGAAAACTGTCGGCGACGCCGATCAAGAAGGTCGGGATGATTTCCAGGGAAAAGGCCGAGGCATGATCGTTGTAGACGATGATGGCGACATCGGGAGCCAGATTCTTAAGCCATTCGCGCGCCGGCAAATAGCCCTGGAACAGTGGATCCCAGTACGCCGTGCCTGTGATTCCCTTGTCCATGGCCACGCCGATCGCCGGTACATGCGAGCAGGCGATGCCGGCGACGATCGTCGCCATCAGACCGACTCACCGGCGGGCGATGCCACGCCCGGCGATGCCGCGGCGGCTGACGGCGCGCCGGGCGACACTTCCGTGGGTGGGACCTTGTAGCGATTCCCCTCCGGGCTGCGACCGCCGGCCAGCATCATCTGTACGTACGTGTCCTTCGGCACTCCGGACATCATGCCGGCGACGTCTTGAAAGGTGAGGCCATCGCAGAACGCGATCTTGATGGTGTAATAGATGTTGCCACCCACCTGCAGCATGCCGAGCCAGTCCCGCCGCAGAACCGTGTCGCGCTGTTCCGGGGTGAGCTTGAAGCGATCGAGATAGGCGGCTTCGTCCGCCTTGAAGGCCGTTCGATTCTCCGCTTTGTTGAGCGACATGCAAAACATGTTGAGTGCATAACCCAACCGTCCGCGTCGCGCGTCGTAGACGTAGGTGCCGGGGATGTTCTCGTAATCAGGGTCGGCTTTCATGCGAACTCCGGGCCGGGAATGGCGATGGACGATGGGCTGGGGTAGATCTCGCGACGCACGATGTCGCGAATCACGTCGATGGCCTTGCGCAGCAGGGGACCGCGGGGACGATTCGCCGCAGTGGCGATGGCGAGCGCAGCATGCAGGGGCGGGCGACCGATGGGAGTGATCGCGACCTCTTCCGCCCATTGGCTGACGCGTATGGCGTTTTGCGGCAGCACACCGAATCCCAGTCCCTGTCGCACCAGGTCGATCACCGCGGGGATGCATTCGATTTCATACGCGATGCGAATCTTGCGGTTGACTTCGGCGAGAGCGTTCTCGACGGTCATGCGCATGGCGTGCGGCCGGCTCGGCATGATGAGCGGAAGTTCCGCCAAGGCATCGAGACTCAGCGCGGTAGCGGCCTTCGCGGGTTTGACCCGCTCGCCGACCCTGGGTGAGACGAGGAATAGCGGGTCGTCGAGCAGCGGTTGCAGGCTGACGTGCTCGGATGCGGTGGCGTTATATACCAAGGCACAATCCACACGGCCGATGTCCAGCCACTCGAGCATATACGTCGATAGACCCTCGACGGTCGCCAGCCGCGCGTTCGGCAATGAGCGGGCAAACGCCTTGACGAGCGGCACGGTCACAGCGGTGCCGAGGCTCGGCGGCAGACCCAGGGTGAGATGTCCGGAATCGCCGTTGCGCTGATCTTCGAGTTCCTGTCGCGCCCGTCCGATCTGCGTGAGGATCCCGCGCGCGTGCTCGAGCAGGCGGGCACCGGCCTCGGTCAGCACCACACCGCGTCCATTGCGTTCGAACAGAGATTGGCCGAGTTCTATTTCGAGTTGTCTGATCTGCCGGCTGAGAGCCGGCTGCACCACCGAGAGGAACGCCGCAGCTCGCGTGAAGCTGCCGAGTTCGGCGACGTGGCGGAAATAATCGAGCTGCTTCAGATCCACGGGTCGCGCTGCGTCAGGTGAGAGCGACGATAGATATCAAAAAACGGCATAACAGATATGACACTCATTCCTTGATATTATACGTGATAACGGTATTCGCTCAAGGCTTCAATCTCAGGAAGACATCTATGATTGGTGAGTCAGGAATCGCGGTTAGAAACATACGTCGCGCGGAGGCCGCGCATGTGGCCGAACTCGGCAAGTACGGCGTCGCCACCCTGCATGAAGCGATGGGCCGAGTGGGTTTGCTGGCGCCCTACATGCGGCCCATTTATGCCGGCGCCAAACTCTGCGGTACCGCAGTGACGATCTTCGCCCACCCCGGCGACAATTGGATGCTGCACGTGGCGGCCGAGTTGCTGCAACCCGGCGACGTGGCCGTGCTCGGTACCTCGTCGGCGAACAACGATGGGATGTTCGGTGATCTCTTGGCGACCTCGTTCCGGGCGCGTGGCGCCTTGGGACTGGTGATCGACGCCGGCGTTCGCGACACCGCCGACCTCAAGTCCATGGGTTTTCCCGTCTGGGCGAAGGCGATTCATGCCAAGGGCACCATCAAGGCCACCGTGGGCTCGGTGAATACGCCCATCATCTGCGCCGGCGCACTGGTTCATCCGGGCGATGTCATCGTCGCCGATGATGACGGCGTGGTGGTCGTACCCAAGGCGCGCGCCGCAGTGGTGGCCGTGGCTGCCGCCGCACGCGAGGCGAAGGAAGCGAAGAACCGCGAACGGCTGGGAAGAGGTGAACTCGGGCTGGACATTTATGGCATGCGCGAGAATCTGGCCAAAGCCGGTTTGAAATACACCGACGACGAGGCAACGTACCTCAAGGAGTCGCAAGGATGACCGCACCCCCGAAGAATCCGCTGAAAAGCTGTTTGCCGCCCGATCCCAATCCTGTCACGCCGTCCTTGGTATTGCCGAGCGGCGCCTGCGATGCCCACTGCCATGTATTCGGGCCGGCGAGTAAATTTCCTTATTCGGCGGACCGCAGCTACACGCCGCCCGACGCGCCGGCCCTGCAATTGCGGCGCCTGCATGAACGTCTGGGAATCACTCGCGCCGTCATCGTCCACGCCAGCTGTCACGGAACCGAAATGGATGTGACGTTGGATGCGATTGCCGGGAGCGGTGGCGCTTACCGCGGAGTGGCCTGTGTCGAGGACTCCGTCACGGACACGGAACTCGCGCGATTGCATGCGGGCGGGATCCGCGGAATCCGCTTCAACTTCGTCAAGCATCTGGGCGGCGTGCCGGATCTCGACGTGTTCCATCGTCTCGTCGCCCGGATCAAGCCGCTGGGCTGGCACGTCGTGTTGCACTTCGATGCGGAAGACATCCTCACGCAACGGGATCTGCTGGCGCGCATCGACGTGCCCTTCATCATCGATCACATGGGCCGGGTGAAGGCCGCGGAGGGGTTGCAGCAGCGGCCGTTCCAATCGTTGCTCGCCCTGTTTCGCGATAATCCGCTGGCCTGGGTCAAGGTCTGCGGTGCGGAACGCGTCTCGGTCGGCAAGCGGCCGTTCAGCGACGCGGTGCCGTTCGCGCGGGAGCTCATCGCGGTCGATCCCGCGCGCATCCTCTGGGGCACCGATTGGCCGCATCCGAATATCTCGAAGGACATGCCGAACGACGGTGAACTCGTGAACCTGTTCGGCGAGATCTGTCCAGACGAGGCGCTGCGCACGCGGATTTTGGTGGACAATCCCACTCGCCTGTATTGGAGTTGACATGATCATCGATTGCCATGGACATTACACGACGGCGCCGGCCGCGCTGCAGAGCTTTCGCGACGCACAGATCGCCGGGCTGAAACAGCAGCTCGATGTCTCGCTCGATGCGCGCGCACCGATCAGCGACGATCAGATCCGCGAGAGCCTGGAGGGTGCACAGCTCAAATTGCAGCGCACGCGCGGCACCGACCTCACCATTTTCTCGCCGCGTGCCTCGGCGATGGCGCATCACATCGGCAGTGAGATCACCAGCCGGCGTTGGACCGAAGCCTGCAATGATCTGATCCACCGGGTCGTCGACCTGTATCCCGCAAATTTCGTCGGTGTATGCCAGTTGCCGCAGTCGCCGGGCGTCGCGCCCGGGCATAGTGTCGCCGAGCTCGAACGTTGCGTGCAGCAGCTCGGTTTCATCGGCTGCAACCTGAATCCGGATCCTTCCGGAGGTCATTGGACTGCACCGCCGCTCACCGATCGATACTGGTATCCGTTCTACGAGAAGATGGTCGAACTCGATGTACCCGCCATGGTGCACGTGAGTTCCTCATGCAACCCGAATTTTCACGCCACCGGCGCGCATTACATCAACGCGGACACGACGGCGTTCATGCAATTCCTCACCAGCGATCTCTTCAAGGACTTCCCGACGCTGCGCTTCATCATTCCGCATGGCGGCGGCGCCGTCCCGTACCATTGGGGGCGTTATCGCGGCCTCGCCCAGGACTTGAAGCGGCCGCCGCTCACCGAACATCTGTTGAAGAACGTATTCTTCGACACCTGCGTATATCATCTGCCCGGCATCGAACTGTTGTTGAAGGTCATCCCTGTCGATAACATTCTCTTCGGCTCCGAGATGGTGGGCGCGGTGCGCGGCATCGATCCTGAAACGGGATTCTATTTCGACGACACCAAGCGTTATCTGGATGCGTTGCCACTAACGGCGGAAGATCGCTACAAGATATTCGAGGGCAACGCGCGCAACGTGTTTCCGCGCCTCGCGAATCGACTGAAGCGCTGAGCGATTCATGCGCTGATAAATATCGCCGTGACCCCTTGCGAGAGGCTGTCGGGTTGTGGTCAAGTACCGCCCCTTTCGTGGGGCGGATGGCATGTTCAAGAATCTCGTCTTCTTTCGTCTACCCGCTGAGTGGAGCTTCACGGCCGGCGAATTCGAAACCCAGCTCGCCGGTCGCGTGCTGCGTCCCTGCGGGCCTTTCGATATGTCGAGCCGCGGCTGGGTCCCGGTGACCCAGGGCGGCCGGCTGCTGCACACGGTGGGCGCGCAGCACATGATCGCCCTGGGCACCGATGAGAAGTTGTTGCCGGGCTCCATCGTCCGCCAGGTTGCCGAGGAGCGTGCGGCGGTCCAGGCACAGGAACAAGGCTTTCCGGTGGGCCGCAAACAGATGCGCGATCTGCGCCTGCGGGTGGCGGATGAATTACGCGCCCGGGCGTTGACCCGTCGACGCGTGACCCGCGCCTGGATCGATGGGGTGGGGGGTTGGTTCGCAATCGACACCGCCAGCCTGCCGCGAGCCGAGGCGCTGATCGAAACACTCGGGGAGACCCTGGGCAGCTTTGCGCCGCGGATGATCGAGACTGAACGGTCGGCGCATGCGGCCATGGCGGCCTGGTTGCTTCGCGGCGAGGCGCCGGGGCGTTTTTCCATCGATGACGAATTGGAGCTGCAGACGGCGGACAAGACGAAGACCATCATTCGCTATATGCGGCACCCGCTGGATGGCAAGGAAATCCGTGGCTATCTTGGCAGCGGTAAATACCCCACGCGACTTGGGCTCACCTGGAGCGACCGGGTGTCGTTCGTTTTGACCGACAAACTACAGGTCAAGCGGCTTGATTTTCTCGAACTCGGCAAGGATGACATTCAGGGCGAGGAGACCACCGAGATCGATGCGGCGGAACGTTTCGATATCGATTTTGCGGTGATGAGCGGTGAGCTGGGCGGTCTGCTCAGGGATCTCGCCGCGGTTTTGGGTCCCGGCGAGGCTGCCGCCGATTGGCCGGCGCAAAGTCGAGTCGCCTGACCGCAAATGCCGGTTTCATCACGGTCTTGCGCCGGCGGGAGACTTATTCTTCTGCGGCATGTGCCAGCGTTATGTCTTACCGGATCAAATTGCCGCGGAGCGCGAGTTCGTGCCGGCTGTGGCCTGGTGGCGCTTCGAGCCCCGCTATAACGTCGGTCTGACCCATTTCGTGCCCGCCGTCCGGATGCATGCGGACCAATCGGAGGCGGTGATGCTACGCTGGGGATTGATCCCCTCCTGGGTCGAGGGTGATGCATCGACCTGGCGAGCCCCGAGCGTGCACGCGCAACGCATCGATCGGTCAAAGAGCTGTCGCGGCGCGTGGCAGAAGGGTCAGCGATGCATTTTGCCGATGGCGGGGTTCTATGTCTGGCAGCATACCGAGGGACGGTACCGCCAGCCGTTCTTCGTGCGACTGCGAGATCGCGGCGTGTTCGGAGTCGCGGCCCTTTGGGATCGCTGGGTGAGCGAGGATGACGATGTGCTCGAGAGTTGCGCCATGGTCACGGTGCCCGCCAACGAGCGACTATCACAGCTTACCGGACCCCTGCCGGGCATGCCGGCGATCCTCCGACGAAAGCACTATGCCGCCTGGTTGGGGGGCTCCCTCGAAGCGGCGCGCGCGGCCTTCGTTCCCTACCGTTCCGATTGGATGATGACCCACCCGGTCTCGCCGCGCATCAATTCGACCACCGTCGACGATCCGGCGTTGATCCAGGAAGCGGGTTAGGCGCATGTCCTCATCCCGGCGCGATGATGTAAAGTAGCCGCTTGTTTCCGGCGCGACACCCGCGCACTTCAAGTAGGTCCTTCATGAATGCAGCTCCCCAGTCTCTCGACTCCGCCGGGCCGAAGTCGATCCCGTCCGAGGCCGTGCGACCCGAGTCCGTCGCGGTGCCGAGCGCTGCGGCGCGGGCCATGATCGAGAAATTGATCGCATTCAACACCGTCTCTCGCGATTCGAATCTCGGGCTCATCGAGTGGGTGCGAGATTATCTGCATGCACAGGGTGCGAAGACGCGTTTGACCCATGATGCCACCGGCAAGAAGGCCAATCTCTTCGCCACGCTCGGTGATTCGCCGAAGCCCGGGCTCATTCTGTCGGGACATACGGATGTGGTGCCGGTGGACGGACAGGCATGGGATACGGACCCCTTCGTCGCCACCGAAAAGGACGGCAAGCTGTTCGGCAGGGGTTCGGCCGACATGAAGGGGTTCATCGGCATCGCTCTGAATCAGGCGCCGCAGTTCGTCGCCGCGCTCAATGCCGGCCGGCTGGATGCGCCGCTGCACTACGCATTGAGCTATGACGAGGAAGTGGGGTGCCTCGGGGTACGCGGACTGATTCGTGATCTGCAGGAAAACGCCATTCGACCCGCGGGCTGCATCGTCGGCGAACCGACGTCGATGCAGCCCATCATCGCGCACAAGGGTACCCATCGATTCCGCTGCTCCGTGCACGGCCGGGAGGCGCATTCGAGCTACGTGACGCATGGTGTGAACGCGATTGAATACGCCGCGCGCCTGATCGTCTACATCCGCCAGATCGCCGACCGGCTCGCGCAACTGGAGCAGCGCGATTACGGCTTCACGGTGCCGTATTCGACGCTGTCGACCGGCGTCATCCGCGGTGGCATCGCGGCCAACGTGATCCCGAAGGACTGCGACTTTCAATTCGACATGCGCACCTTGCCGCAGGCGTCACCGGATGCCCTATACCAGGAGATTCGCGCCTACGCCGAGACGCTCGCGCAGGAGATGCGCGCCATCGATCCGCAATCGGGCATCGATTTGAAGTGGGCCAGTCAGACGGTGGGTCTCGCCGCGGCCGAGTCCGATGCCATCGTCCAATGGGCCATGCAACTGGCGAAGAGCCCCAGCGTCGGCAAGGTGTCGTATGGCACCGAGGCGGGCTTGTTCCAGCAGATGGGGGTGCCGTCGGTGATCTGCGGTCCGGGCGACATTGCCGAGGCGCATCGACCGAACGAATTCGTTGCGTTGGAACAGCTCGCCCGCTGCGAGGCCTTCATGAATCGGATTCTCGAGACGGGTTTCGCCGCCGCATGAATGCCGGAGAGGATGCCGCGAGGGTTCGGGAATGAGACTCGCAGTGACTGTCGGCCGCAACATACCGATCATGCACCGCGCATAGCCCATCGCCGGCGCGCACCGCCGCGTAGGCTGAACTCAGGCTCGACAAGCCGGAGAAGGCCGCCTCGACGGCGACAGCCGAGTTCGAGAAATGAACGCAGCCCGCGCAGCTCATCGCCTACAAATGGCCCCAGAAGTCGCCGAATACCTCGATCGACAACACGTAGCCGACGATGATATTGATGATTACCCCGAGCGTGAAGGCATAAAACGGCCGCGCGCCCACCGCGGCGAAGTCGCGGAACCGTGTGGTGAGCCCGATTGATAGAAAGGCGAATGTGAACGCCCAGGTGCGCAGCGCTTGGAGCGGAGCTACGAGCGCAGGGATCACATCCCGCTTGTACACCGCATAATCGGCGCCATGCGTGAACAGCGTGATGAGAGCCGACGCGGCCAGGAAGCCGAGGACGAATTTCGGAAAACGCCGCCAGATCTCGCCCGCTCCGCTGCGATGCTCGACGCCCGTTGGCTCCCAAAATGCGGTCGCCACCAGCGATAGCACGAAGGCCCAGACTCCGATCCAGAGGTCGCGGCCGATCACCTTCATCAGCGTGAATGCGGTCACCGCCGCGTCGGCGCTGCCGGTGATACCCGGCACCTTGCCGGCATACCCGCCGTAGGTTTGCGCCGCCGCGAGCCCCGCCGCATCGGCGAATTCCGATGTCCCGATCCAAGCGCCGGCCACGCCGGTGGGCAGGTTGAGGGAGCGGGCGACGAGCGGGAGCACGAAGATCATCACGATGGCCCAACCCACCACCAGCGAGATGGCAATCGACACCTCCTGTCGTTTCGCCCCCACGGCGCCGCCGATGGCGATGGCGCCGGAAACGCCGCACACCGCGCCCCCGGTGCCGAGGGTTGCGGCCAGCCGCGGATTCAATCCTAAGCGGATCGCGGAAAGATAGATGGTTCCGAAGGTCACCAGCGAGACGACGGCGGCCTGACCGATGGCCACCGGCCCGGCCCAGGCGATCAGAGTCAGCGGCAGTCCCGCGCCCAAGAGGACAATGCCGGTCTTGATGTAGAACTCGACGCGCAGCGAAGGCACCAGCCAGCCCGGCGTACCGACGGTATTCGACACCAACAAGCCGAGCGCCAGGGCCACCAGCGGCGGCTCGAGATTGTAATGGGAGGCCTGGTCCCATAGACCCATGAAATACAACAACGCCGTGAAGACGAAGAGCGGCACGAAGCCGAGCAGATATTTCGACAGGCGTATGCCGAGCGCCGACACACCCATACCGAAGAGTACGGCCCAGAAAACCAGCAACGCGGCGTAGCGAATGCCATTGGCATGGAGCTGCGTGACGACATCGGCGGGTCGGCTCCATTTCTGTGGTGCGACCGCCAGCCACTTGAGGCTGGCGCCGTGCGAGTAAAGGAATGCGGCGGCTCCCACGAGCCCCAGACCGATCCATATCGACCACCAGTCTTCCTGGCGTAAGAGCTCTGTCCAGGCTGAGCCCGGCACTCTCAGCGCCTGCTTGGCGCTTTGTACTGATTCAGCCATGGACGAGTTCTCCCTTCGGCCCGCCAAATTAACCGAGATGGGGCGCGCGGTCTCATATCAAATGCGCATCAGGTGCTACCGGTTGATTCTAATCGACATGCGTTACAGGGTCAGGTGCAAAAACTGATTGAAGGGAGAGCGTACGTAGTCGCCGAACTCCGCGCCGTCGACGAAGCCCCGTCGCCGGTAAAGGATGAGAGCGGGTTCGAAGTAGGCGCCGCTGCCGGTTTCAAGGCTGAGCCGGGTCATACCCTTAGCTCTGGCCGCGCTGATGATGTGTTCGAGGAGGGCTGCGGCGACGCCACGTCGCAGGAAATCGGGATGCGTGCGCATGGACTTCACTTCGCCGGCTTGCGCGCCGAGATCCTTCAGCGCGCCGATGCCCGCGATCCTGTCAGCCTGCCATGCAGACCAGACGGTGACCTCAGGGGTGGTGAGACCGGAGTAATCGAGCGCGAACACGTGGCCGGGAGGCGAGTTCGCGTGCATGCCTTCGAGATGTAAGCGCACCAGGTCTCTGGCGGGGTCTGCCGAGAGGTCTTCCCTGCGGATATCCCAGGCTGTATGTATCATCGTGCACCGCTCCGGCTGAATATAATGAAGGTCGAGGTATACGCATAATGAACGACTTGCAGGTCGGCGAGCACGACCTATTCAAGTATCTGAGCCCTGATTCCTTCGTCGGTGCGATCGCCTACCTGATGATCGCCGTTGCGATCGCGCTGGTGCTGTCGCGGCTGCTGAGGGCGGCCGTCCATGCGGCAATGACCCGCAAAGGCAGCATCGACCGAACCACCATCAGCTTTCTGCAACAGGTGGCGACGGCCCTCATCTGGGTCGTGGTGCTGATACTTTATGCTCATTTGATACCGGTACTGCGCTCGATGGGCACGGCACTCCTTGCCGGGGCGAGCGTGGCGTCGGTGGTGATCGGGCTGGCCGCGCAAAGCACCCTCGGCAATCTGGTCGCGGGCGTGTCCATCACGATTTATCGACCGTTTCGGCTGGGTGACACCTTGCAGGTGGCGGCGCCCACGGGCACCGAAATCGGCGTTGTCGAGATGATCTCCTTGGGCTACACCACACTGCGATCGGCGAGCGGGCATGCCATCGTCGTGCCCAACAGCCTGGCAGCGAGCCAGGTGACCATCAACCTCAACACCAATCTGATGTCGGCGCCCATTGTCGTCAACATTTCGCTCAATCGTGATGCGGACTGGGAAGCGGCCCGCCGACTGGCTCTCGCCGCCGCCGCGCTGGCGCTGGGTGACAAGTCGAATCCAAGCTGTTTCGTCACCAAAGTCGAAGCGACGACCGTGACGTTGCTGCTGAGCGCCACGGCAGAAGATCCGGCACAGCGTGATGCGCTTCGGTCGACGTTGCTGAGTACGCTGGCGCAACGTTTCGCCGCCGCCAAACCCGACATGGCCGGGGCTGTCAGCCCTTCATTTTCTTGAGGTTATGTTGAAAACTTAAGCGAGGACATCGACGTGAACCGCCATCCCTAAATTGCTCGAGTGTCCCTGAGTGCTGGCATACAGGGAGAGAGCGCGCGCTCCGCGGGTCGAAATCCCGGCGTTGTTCCAGCGAGCAGCGGCCGTTAGCGAGCGGCCGCCGGTCTGCGAACCCGCTGCGCTCGGGTCGTTGGCGCTGGCGATTGCCGCCGGCGGGTTGACTCGCGAGGCATTCGCGGCGGGAGTCGAAGCGGGAATGGTGGCAACGACGTTGTCGTCTGACTCGGCAAAGCTCGACTCGGGAGCGTCATAGTCCGCCCGCATGTACACGACGGTGGAATCAGGATGCGCAGTGACGATGGTCACACGCTTCAAT
>Ga0116226_10001056_pt1 | contig 24060 bp, 21 predicted proteins | sample S1TSphfallax_FD_89692 | JGI IMG/M metagenome (GOLD analysis project Ga0116226, IMG submission 89692) | Host-associated microbial communities from peat moss isolated from Minnesota, USA - S1T2_Fa - Sphagnum fallax MG | ecosystem: Host-associated > Plants > Peat moss > Unclassified | place: USA... | reverse complement strand
GCAACCCCCCCCACCCCCCCCCCCCAAAACATTGTGAGTTCATATTTGTTTAACAACATTTTTGGCCTTGGCTAATGAATGATAATGGTTTGAATTCTACAGCCATAATAACCCTCTCCCAAAAATTGCCATAAACCCTAAACCCATCACATCCTAAAGGTGACGGAGAGAACATATGTTTACTAGCAAGACCAGGGTTTCCTTGTCCCCTCCACATTGCAAATGCCCCTATAATTTGTAGCATAGAGTTATAACTATGGACAATGGCCACATGTGATAATAATTTACCCTTTAAATGTTGCAAGGCTTAAAACATTTTTTTAAATTGAAAATGAATTAAAATTTTGTGAAAATAATACAGTAAAAATACATGGAAATACACATTTCCAATGTAATACAAGGTGAAATTTATAAACCTTTGCAAATCATGCTCAAATCTAAATTATCTTTAATTGCATAATGTTTAAATAGGGGCTGACTATCAACAACACATAGCTTTGAAGAAGAAGGGTTCAATAAAGTTATTTGCAAAGTTGTCATAACTAGGTAGTAAGTTGGCCAACTACAACAAAACAAGGGATCAATGCAAAAATATGGGATGCAAAATTACACCTCACGCCAAATTGGTGGCCAAACCCAAATCTCTTAAAAAATAAGGCCAATGGAGTTTGCCATCAAATTTTGCATTCCCAAATGTGTGAAGTTCTACATTGCAAGTTTTGGAAGTGTAACACAAAGCTTGACATTGCAAGAGGTTTTTTTTGTTATAGGACTTGTTTACTTGGAGGTTTTGAATGAAAGGGGGTTGGAGCTTCACCAATTGAACGTGCATGAGATGTGATTGCATGCACAACTAAGCCATGGAGCTCATCAAATTCTATGCAAATAAAGTTTGTCAAAGACTTGAAGAGTGTTGGTGTTACTTTCATTGTACCCAAGACATCAAGAACACCAACATCCGAATCAACAAAATGTTGGCCTTTATCTTGCATCTCATTGGAATTAAATAGGTCTACCATGATGATAAATGTGAGTGCATGTTATAACAACATGTGAATTCAATGTCCATGTTGTCATTTGTAGTAGAACTTAAGCTAAAACTATTAGAGGAAAAAGATTTCATCTACAAAGAGTGGGGGAAAGGATGCAAGCACTAGGTAAGTTTATACCAACATCCATGTATTCCAATTCCATGATTGGAGATGGTTTGAAATGCTTGCAAGGGTCTAGCTACAACAAGTTGCTCAAGTGCATTCGATTTTATGGGCAAATGATTAATTTTATCATTCTTGTATATTGTTTGAAAGAAACATGTGAGCACAAAATGAGATGTATGTAACTCAAAATGTAAAGCAAGGTTGATCAATTTGCATCTCAAATGGTAAGTATGTATGTAAACACAAAATGATCCAAACCATGTTGGCAACTATTGCACTATGCATGTTGTTAAGGTCTTGGCACCATGATGCAATTTTTGATTATATGGTGTATGGAAAGATTTTTTTGGAAAGTTTGAGTTGTTGGAAAGATTCATAAATGAGTGAATTGAAATGAACTTTGTTTTTAGGACATGCAAAAGACCCTAAACTAAGTGCTAGAGTTTGTTATAGAAAAACAAGAACTTCTAAAGAATCTTGGGTTGCCAATTTTGAAGATAGGCAACATGGATTTATATATTAATGCTACATGTATAATACAAGAAAGTTTTATCAAATCTTGAGGTGATAGAAACTATTGTAACAATTTGGGATATTCAAGATGTGGTATAGGATTGATTTGCTAGAGGTTTTTAGAAAGATGTAAAAGTTTTAAAAAAACATTGCAATTTTTTTATTATGAACTTGTGCTACTAGGAACAAGCAATTGCATGATGAGCTTCCAAGCATTTGATCAAAAAATGCATGATTGCGACAAAATTGGGTACTTCAATGATAAATTTGATGTAGATGAAAATCAATGGGACTAGGAGATGAGGGAATGTTGCTCATGTTGCTAAAGATGGGTTGTTGAGGGCATTCAATGCAAATGATGTTAAAGATGAAGTAATGTGGGAAGCAAGCTTCAAAATTCCATCAATTGACACAAATTCATGAGTTTTATCAACACAAAAGGTGATGCAATCTTTGAAAAAATACAAAATTATACAAGGAGGTAATATAATCATTGCAAAGAAAAAAAACCAAGCAAGGGAGGTAATGCCTTTGATGGGCTATTATGGACAACAACCACAATCTGTGTAAAGCTATGTGGCACAACAAAAGATTTGTGTCAACTTTAGTTTCCTACATCCAAACCCTAATGTTGAAACTTTGTAATTTTATTCAAAGTAGGAACAATTAGGGAATATGGCATATGAAATCGGGTGGCACATCACAAATAACTTTAACATGTTGATGATTTCAAAATGGTTTTTTTTCATTTAGTTTTTGAAAATGTACAAAATGCAAGTTCTCAATACAAGCAAGTAAACATTTTGTCTAAGTAAGAAGATTTTGTAAATACCTTAGAAAACATAACTTCCTTTAGCATTCAAGGCACCTTAGAAAACATAAGCTTCATGTTAATCTTTAAAGTAGCTTACGACTTTCTTGTTACAAGGTGTATTAAGACATATAAATTCAAATACTATTAGTTTTCATTAATAAAATGGAAGGATAGTTGAAATAAGGGATTACATGTTGTTTTCAAGCTTGAGAACTTGGGTTATCACCCTTAGATGCCATGCCTTCAAATGACATATTCCCCCCTTTCAACCATTGTTGGCAAGTTTTTTTATTAGGCATGGTAGAATTGGTAGTTTTGTGATTGGTGCAACAAGGTATGTGCAACCTAGAGGGGACTAATTTCAACATTTGAAAACTCCTCCAAAGTACATTTTCCCAAAAACATAATACAATATTTTCTGGCCAAGAAATAGTAACCATTAGATTAAATTATCCCTTTAAATCTAGGCCATTTAACTCACACTACTAGTCCTAAAGGATATGGAGTGGGCAATAAAAAAATTGCACGTGTAAATGTCATTTGAACTTTATTTTGAAATTCTTCATGATTCCAATGTTGGTTAGTTACACACAAGCCTTATAACTTTTTTTTGTTTTATCACGTTTTATTAGTTTCCTTGTTAATTGTTAAGGGTTTTTTCTATTCTTCTTAAATTTAGATTTCTTATTTTTTAAGCTTTCTAGTTCTAGTTTAAATGTTATCAACATGTTGCTTCAAATCAATAGTTAGTGAGAAACAAATATAAATATTTCTCCCAAATGTAAAAGCGAAACTGAATTTAATTTTTCATAGCAAGTTGAAAGAAAGAAAAAAATATCAAAGTTCTAAGTAAACATGTTCCAAAACCAAAAAAATAAAAGCAAAAAATAATCTCCAAAATTCAAAGAAGAAAGAAGTTCAAAAGGTCAAAAAATACAAAAAGATCCAAAAAGATCTCCCTATCAATCCTCCCATCCTTTTATTTATACCAAACATAACATTGTTTTAAATTAAACAGTCACTAACTAGTAAAACTTGAATTTAAACTATAGCAAGTACTGGTCATAGATTTAAACAAACCTATTACTGTTAACAACCAGCTATTGTTCAAGCTGGTTACCAGTTTACTTAACCTATTTGTTACCCTAACACATGTTACTAGTTATTTCAACAATCTGGTTCACCTAAGGTCCTGCTACCTAATAATAATTGTACTAAATCTTAAAGTTATATTGCCTCACCGATCATAAGTTGGTAACAACCAATTAGTATGTACACACTTGAAAAATTGGGTTAACATTATCCACCCCTTGAAAACCATATTTCGTCCTTGAAATCAATCACTTAGAACTATTTGTTTAAATCCTACAGTCAAATCATCAACATGTTGTTCACTTGTGGTATCAACAAGTTCAACTAAAGGAACATGTTGAGATCTTGGTCTTTCAACAATAGGTGTGTCCTTTAGTACTATATTTAAAATCTTGAAAACTTTTGAGGCATGTGTAACATTGTTAATCAAAATAACCTTTACACTTACCCCAATCTCTAGTATAACTAATGGTACAGGTTTGAGAGTAACAAGTTCTTCCAATCCTTTTACCAAAATACTAATAGCTACAACAAGTACTTTCACAAGTTCATGGGCAAAGACAAAGTGCAAGAAACAATGGCCAACTTTGTTCTTCCTCTAATTGGTTTTGGTTTCTCAATGGTAGTGACAACATGTTCATTCTGAAAACTTGTAGCTACAATTGTTGCTTGCACAAATGAAAACTTCTAAAAAATAGTAATAGGTACCTCAACCAATTTACCATTAATTCAGTCATATGTATAACCATCAAAGTATAATTGGTATGTAACTAGTTCATTCAAGTAAGCTTCTTTATATGCACAAGTTATCTCCAAACTATCTTGGATTTGTTCTTCCACAATTTCTTATACAATTTGCCACCATTCCTTCCATTTTGGGTTTTTATCAACCAATGCTTAATTATGTACCTTAAGCAAGACATTTTCCAAAAAAAATTCCTCAAACTCCTTCAACCAATTATCCATGTATGTGTTTTGAAAAACTTTACTCAGTGTTCAATGAAATGTCTCCAATTTGCATTTTAATTCTTGGATTTGTACTCGAAGCTCATGGGTATGATTCTCCATGTCAATGTTGACTTCTATCAATTGTTCCCTCTGCTACAAACAAGTGTTATCTAGCTCTAACAAATTTTTCTCCCATTGTACATTAATGGCCTCCATCTTGCCATAATCATTTTCTAACCAGTCAAAGTTAGTCTACAGGGCCTTTAGGTCATTATGGGTTTTGAAATGAGCATGGTTTAGCTCATTATACTCCTATTGTAGAGTTCAACCTTCTTGATTACCCTTTCAACTTCAACAATTTTGGCAACCAAATGTTTATTCTCTATCTACAGTTTAAGGAATGGGTTTTCATAGTAATCAAATCTTTATCTATGTTTTGCAAGGCTTGTTTATGGCTAACTAGTTCTAGGCAATGGGCATGTAGTTAGTTGTTAGTGTCCATTAACAAGTTTTAAACAATATTGTATTTGGTTCTCAAATCAGCTAAGCTAGAGTTAAGCTAGAACTATTTGTTGAAAGAAAAGTGTAACATGTTTTAGGCTTTTGTGTTAAGCATAGGTTGTTGACATTTCAAGAAAAATACAAATAGGTCTAGGTTGAACTAGTTCAACAGGTTTTAATTGAATTAGGTTGAATTGGTTATATACTTATTGGTAATAAGTTGTTAGCTTGTTATGTAAGAGCAAAAATTTCTTGAACATGTAAAGGCTATTGATTTAGTACATGTTCAAAGTCAAGTTCACTTCGGTCCTCCATGAATTGGTCACTTTTCATCCTTATCCATTTGTCATTTTGTTGTGCAGTAACATCAACTCCATGTCTTCATTGCCTCCCTCCATAATCATGATTTGCTAATGGGTGTGAGGTTTCTTCTTTAGTGGTGAATTGGTTGGTTTTGGACTTAATTGGTCCTTGGGTGTTGACAGCTCAATTTGTTTCTTCACACATTGTGATTATCAAACTAGTTATGGCGATATGTTAACTAAGTGCATCGATTGACACTCACTAATGATTTGATCTTTGTTCACAACATTAGGAAAGCGTTCTTTAGATTATTCCGCAACAACCTTCTTCTTCTTTTTCTCCTAAATCGGTTGTGGTTCTGGATAGTCAACAAATGTATCTTCTTTTGACAAGGGAAACTAGTATCATAAAACAAACTTCTATAATTGGTCTAGAGTAACAAGTTGTTGTTTTCTTGTCAAGCACTACTAACCTTGTTGCAAAAATTTTATGGTACTCCATCCATCAGGTCAATTCTATTGACATTTGTGTTAACATAATGGAACACCAATTGATCTTTTTCCCTTTCTTTGCCAAATTATGAATAATGGCAATGTGATTATCGAAATAATTTAGCATTTCCCGTTGGTAAATGATTTGGAGAATTGTGTCAAATCTAACGTGGTACTCTTCCTTCATATGGATGATTTTCCACTATTCTTTGTTGACTAACGCATATAGTCCAATTATGTTCTTAAGAGCAACTTGGGCCTCTTTGACTAATGCATTTGTTACATCAAGCATTCCTTCAACATTGATGCCAAATTGTTAAGCAATTCACGCTTGGTTGATGGTGATATTCTCACCACAAACAACTGCCTTAATGCATCCATCCTTTATGGACTCCTAGGTGTGCGAAAATTCCTCCAACAAATCTAATTATGGAATTGTCTAGTGAATAGCAAACAAGCAACTCAAATTAGTTCATTCTGCCCACTATCACTCTTTGGATCCCATCTAGATCCATTACAACATTTTTTGAATTTCTTTTGTTTCAACAAGTGTTTGCTTTTGGGTCACTTTGGCAAGTGAATTGCCCTCCTCCACTTGTTCCTTTCCCTTGTGCCTCATCATGTATTCGGACCGGGTCTTGGTAGGTATAGTAATAGGTATGTTAGGAAAATCAACTTCTATGTTAAAAAGTCTTTTTTCAACCGGTGTTGATGAAAAATATGTTGGTTGCTCAACTTCAACAAGTTGTCACCTTCTTCTTATACCTCTATAGTTTTCTTTTCAACCCGTTCTTCCTCTTCATAATCACTAATTATGGAATGTAGGTGGAAGAGGTGAAAAATGTCTTTGAAGGCCTCACAATATTTCTACAAGTCCTTTTCCCACAGTAGCAGCATGTCTTAATCCCTTCAAAAAATTTCGTCCTATGTCTCTTTCTTCCTTAGAACTTTCACTATTCTTTCAAAATGTAGGAGGTAGCCTTGATGCAAGTGGTTCAATGAAAATTGCCCCGGTTGTTCTAAAAGCTTCCTCTCTGACTTTCTATAGCTCTCTTTCCTTTCCCTCTTTCTCTTCTCTTTGTCTTTTTAACTTTGCCTCCTTCTTGCTTACTCTCACTTTCAATAGATCCAAGGCATTCATTGCTTCATCTTTGTGTAATAAAAGGTGCAAAGGAATCTAGAATGAAAAAATGAAAAGACACTTTAAGGGGTTCACTAGTCCCTTGTATTGTAGCCATAAAATGAAAAGTGGTCACACTTGGAGAAAATTGCAACTTTTAGGGCATATTTTCCTTGAGAAGTTTCCTTGAGAAGTTAACACCTATAATTAGGTTTATTGAAACATCATTACTCTGCACGGAATTAGGGCTAACTAGTAGGTTTCCAACTAGTTGCCTCTTCAATAGGTCATTAATATTCATTTCAACCAATTCTAAATTAGACAAATTATTGTCTATTTTTCTTTCAATCAAGTTGTTTGTTGTCAAACCTTTAATGTTAAGTTGAACCAATTCTTCAATGAATAGGTTATTAAAATGGTTTGTCACAACCAGTTCTTCATATAATAGGTTATCAAAATGGGTTGCCTCCACTGATTCCTCTGATAAAAAAACATTAGGTTTAACTAAAATAGGTTGAAATGTGTGATCCTCTGCAAACCTATAAGGTTTCAACTTGTTAATATTAACCAGTATTAGATTAGGATCAAATTTGTTAATTATCACTAATGATAGTGTATTGTTTGATAAACAATATTGGAATATATGGTCCAAACCATCATTTTAAAAACTTAAGGTTATGTGCTTTGATAGCCCTTAGAAACCATTAAAAAATATTTCCAAATTGATATTTTGTCTCAATGTATCGGTTATGAGACCATAATGACTAATTCCATTGGTTAAAAGCTACCAAGTCTTGTGTTACTAGCTAGTTCTCTTAAAGTTTCTCTAGTTCTGACAATTTACTAGTTAGAACTCTAATAGGTGTTGGATCATGATTTTGTCCTGGTTTGGATGGTAACAAGTATTTTGTAGGTAGCAACACATGTAATCCATAAATAAGTTGGAAATGGAATATGACCGGTTCCAACCTTTAAAAAAAAATTGTGGACAAGTGCTCATCCCAATCATTTTGGTTTTCATTCACCAATTTTGTGAATAATGTATTGAAAACTTTGTTAGTAGACTCAACTTGTCCATTCCCTTGTGGATAATAGACAATAGAGTTAATATGTCTTAAAATAAAATGATTAGTTAAGTAATGAATAATGTCGTTAATAAAATGTGTACCTTGATTGGTAACAACGGTCAATGGACAACCAAACCAGGTAAAAATGTGGTCATATAAAAACTTTGTAATAACAACAATTATGTTAGTGCGCAAAACTTTCAGCTCCACCCACTTGGTAGCATAATTAGTGGCAACTAAAGTGTACCGGTTACTAGAATAACAACTTGTTGGTTTAATTAGTCAAATAAAATCCCCATTTCTAGAAAGGCTTTAAAAATAGACTAATGATTAATTTTGCCATTTTTTTGCTAAGGGGTTACTTATTTGTTGGCATAAATCACATGTTTGATAAAATTCATGAACATTTATGTTCATGGTTGGCCACTAGTAACTAACATTAAGAATCTTCCTCACAATAATGTTTGACAAAAAATGTCTTCTTCCAACTCCACTATGCAAACTCTTGTAATATAATTGGTATCTATTTTGGTTGTACAACATGATGAAACCTATTGTCTTGTCCAAATCTATAAAATACTCCATCTTGTAACAAAAATGGCATAATTTTTTGAACCAAATACTATCTCTTTGAAGTAGTAAACCGTTCTAGCATTATCCCTTCTAATAGGTAGTCATACACACTTTATAACCATTCTAGCTGTAAGATGAACATGTGAACATTAGTGGTATGATTAGATAAACCAACAAGTTATACTTGATCGGGCAATCTACTTAATGCATTTGCCATAAAATGAGATCTACTAAGTTTATAAACAAGTTTGAAATCATACTCCAAAAATTACAATAACCACCTAGCTATTTTGCCAAAAACTTATGGCTTGTTAATTAAGTATACAAGAACCATGTGGTCAACATAAAATACAAACTGATTACCTAGTAAATAATGTATGGATTTGTGTAAAGCATAGACCATAGCTAATGTTTCCCTCTCAGTAGTAGTATAATTCCTTTCATCTGAGTTTAGTAACTTGGAGGCATACATAACTGACTTATCAAACTTACATGTTGGGTTCTAGGCAAGTATGGCTCTGACTACTAGTTGAGATGCATCCATGTAAACATGAAACTCAAGCTCCTAGTTTGGATTAATCAAGATAAGGGCTTGTATATACTGGTTCTTAATCTCCTCCCAAGCTATTTGACATTCTATAGTCCATTCAAAAACTTCTTACTTCTTGAGCAATTTGGTGATTGGTGACATAATAGAAGCAAAGTTTTTGATAAAAAAACATGTAAAACTATGGCATCCCATTGAAAATTTGGATTTGCTTGGGGGTAGTAGGTACTAGCATGCTTACTAAAGCTTCAACCTTCTTGGGATCCATAACTTTCCCCTCTTTAGATACTATGAAACCTAGGATATTTCTTAAAAATACCACAAATGCACACTTTTCTGGGTTAAGGCTAATACCAAACTCTTTACACTTGAAAAAACATTTTCTAAACTTTTCAAGGTGTGTTGACAAGTCATTGAAAATTGTAAAGTCATCAAGAAATATTTTCATGAATACATCAATGTACTCATGAAATGTTTTGGTTACTGCCCTTTAATAAGTAGGTGGTCCATTTTTGACACCAAATGGCATCACAACCCACACGAAAGGCCCCCATTCAATAACAAAGGCAATTTTGTGTTGATCTTTGGTGTAATTGAAATTTATTGATATCTTGAAAGTTTGCCAAGAAAAGTATAAACTTCATGTTCGGCAACTATGTTAATAACCTCATCGGTAAAAGGATTAGGGTAAGGATTTTTCTTTATTGTTGCATTGAGCTTCTTGAAATCCACATGGATTTTCAACTTCCCATATTTTTTGGGATCAAAGTTTATCGAAGATAGCCAAGTTGCTTCCTCAATTGGTTTGATAAAACCAGCAACAAATAACTTGTTCGTGTTTTGCTTAACAATGGCAACATAGTTAGGATTCAATCAGTGATTTGTTTGATGAACATGTGGTATTGTGGTATCCAATTCAATCCTATGTTGAATAATCTCTAGTGGAATACCTTTCAAGTCTTTGTATGTTTAGGAAAATACATCTTTGAACTCTTTTAGAAGCTTAATCAATTGGTTTATAACAACCAATTCAAGTGTTGAATTCACTTTCATTTGTTCGACATTCTCCTTGGTACCCAAATTGGTTTTGGTTAATTTCTCCTCTTTAATAACTATCCAACCTACTATGGTTAAATCTTGTACTTGTTTTCAAATATGTGTCTCATTAATGATCATCTCTCAAACTTCTAGATGGAAAAAAGTTTTAGGTGGGTGTTGCTTGATAGTATTAGGGGGTATAACTAGGTTAATAGCTAGAACGCATACTAATTCAACATGTTTTGGAATTATTTTTGTTATATTAAGATTTGTATATGGACTGGTTTAAAAATTAATTCAATATGAGTAGGTGCTTCTATGGTTCCTATTGAGAACATGTCCAACTTTGTAGCAAACATCACATCCTACTTTTCATCTGATATTATGTAATGGAAATCATGACATATTAATAATTTGTCTTTTGGTTTGAGCACCAAGTTTCTTAGTAACAAATATGGTTCTAACCGTACCTATGCTTTATATAATAACAATATTGGTTCCCCAATCATGGGATGTTTTTACATCTCTCAACCATGGGCATCTTAGCAACATTAGGTAATTATAATTTAAAACATTACTATTGATAACAATGAATGTAATAGCATAGGAAATGTTATGAACAAATATTTTCAAATCCTTAATAAGATCACGTGGTTTGGCTATAGTTTGATTTACTATACATAGATTATTAGACACTAGATTAGGCTTTGGCAGACCTAATTGTATTCCTAGGTTATCATTAATGATATTGACTCCAAAACCTCCATTAATTAACACATCATCAATAAAATTTTTACCAACTTGGACTTGAATTACTTCTATTTAGTGGTCAATGCATGGCTTTTGCTACAGAGGTAGGTTCAAGTTGAATAGGTTCAAGTTGTATCGACTGAATAGGCTTACCCGATTTTTATATTTATCCTTCGATGTTTGGCACAATCCTCAATAGTTGTCTCAATAGTTGTCCCAAGTTGATTACATACTTGGTTTCCAAAGCTTGAGTGTTGATGTTTATCAAAATCTCCTCCAAAGTCTTTTCTAGTAAGCTAGATTATGTAATTAATTGAATAGGTTGTTTGCTAGTAATTAGTCGATTCATCGATTTTAATAAACCCGCCCAATTTGAATGAAGCGGTTCGTTAAATTCAATAGGTGCTTGTGATATTGAATCATTTCCTTGTAGTTCCTTGATAATGTGAACAAAAGAATCAAACATTTGTTTTTTAGTTTGCTAATCAACTACTATTTTTGCCTTCACTAGTTCATGGTCTCTAAACACCTATTGTTATGGTACTTGATTACATGTTGTGATAGCAATGACTACATTCATTGGTACATTATCAGGTTTGGAAGATTTTGCCATTACGATGGTAGAAATGGTTGGTTTAGTTCGAAACATGTTATAAACTTTTGTTTTTTTCAAATAGTTAGGTGCATGATGTTCAGAGCTACAACAAATAATACAAGGATATTTCAATGGTACTCTAGTTAGTTTAACATGTTGTGCATTATCTCCAACTATCGATTCAATAACTTTAGTGGAAATAACGTGTTGTAGGTTCTTCTCTTTTCCTATTGTGACAAGTTCCTTTAACGTGACCAATTTTACCATAGTTTGAACATGTAAGTTGTTGTTTAATAGTAGTATAGGTGACTACAAGTTGTGCAATCGGTTTGGATTTTGGGTGGATTATCAAGGTTGTTAATGAGATTTTCTATATGCCCATTAATTCCCTACTTCCCAACTCCTTTGATTACAAATTTAGAATAACAACATGCACATTTAAAATCTAAAGATCTATGTACAATCCTACAAGATGCATTTGTTTTGCTATAGTTTCAAGAAATTAGAATTGTCTAAGAATCACTTCATCTCCCCAAGTAAAAGAAAAACAAAGATGATTTCCAAGTTTGAAAAGTATAAAAAAGTTGATGCAAATCTCCTTTCTTAAATTTTGAAAAGGTACACACTATTCAATGTCAACAAATACTCTAACTTGTAGTGAAAATACAAAATTGTATTAAGAAATCAGAGTTTGTACATTAGAAATTCAGAAAGTGAGTATGGAAAGTAGAGATTTGATGTCTTTCATGTTCTACCATCCTTCCTTTATACTCTAAGTTTGAACTTTGAAATGCTTCATGCAAATCACCTAAACAATAACCAATTGATAAAAATTCCTTGTTTTAATCAACTAATAAAAACTAACTAATAAAACTACACAAAACAATCATAATTTTCAAAATCTCTCTACATGTTATGCTTACTACTTGTTCTACCAACTACCTATTCTACCAATTATTTATTCAATAAGTGTCATTGGTTCAACTTGCATCATTAGTTAAGTTATTACCAATTATATTGTCAATATTAGTTCATCAACTATTGGTTAAAATACTGGTTCACAATAAAATCTGGTTAACAAAGGCATTATAATTTGCTATGACCGGCTGAGGTGCCACACCAAAAAAGGAAGTTGCAGTCCACTTTCTTCATAGATAACTATAACTTCCTTATGCTTAATAAAGGTATCTCTTGCCATACCCACTATTTTTAATCTAAGGTATGGTTGCAAACCTACTCTGATAGGAACACATCAATAGCCTTGACTTTCAAATAATTAACGAGTTTTAATAAATGTTCATAATAAACCTTTACATATTCACCTTATCGTTGGAGGTTCTTTAGTTGCATGTAGACTTCTTCATCATTCTTCATAGTTCGGAAATGTTTACAAAAAGCTTACTCAAACTCTTCAAAAGTGTAATTGAAATGACCTTGTACAAACTTTTCACCCCACTTCAAAATAATGTTTCATAAAATAAAACTAAACAAGTTATTGATATTAACCTCCATAGTCTCCCAATTAGCTTTGATTGTTTTTTTGAAAACTTTGATGTGAACATCATGATCAATATCCTTCACGTATGTTGGATATTGAAGTTTGTGATATGGCAGTTTATTGGTTGGTTCAAATCAAACTACAACCAATGGGTACCATGATGGCATGAACATTCTTGAATTAAATGTTGGCCATTCATAAAATCCAACAAGTGGATCATGTGGTGATCCTTTAGGTGGGTTTTGGTTAGGTGATCCTCCTCTTGGTGATCCGCCATTAAGTGAACCTTCAAGCGGTTCTCCACCTAGTTGTGGATGTAAATTAGCCCTTCTTGGCTACCAAAATGAAATATCATTACCATGGACATGCAGTCATTGGTAACATGTATGTTAACAGGTACAATTACAACCACTGTCTATTGAATAGGTACACCCTTGGAAATTATAATTGGTTGTTCTAATTTTGAAGTTGGTATCTTAACAAGATATTGGGTTTGTTCTAACTGCATTCAATAGGTGGCATTAGTTATATTTGGAGAGTACCGACTACGTATCTTTCCTTTCTTCCATAAATCAATGGACGAGGTCCTTTGATTCTAGAATAATACATAGAGTACATGTTAGGATCCATGGGTACAAAAGGTGGAAGTGTATTATACCACATTGGATATGGTGGATACAATACATCTTTAGTTTGTCTTAATATCAATGGTGTAACAGATTGTTGCCAACCTAGGTGTTGACTAATCAGTGTTGGGTGAGTAACTAAACCCAATTGTGATCGGATTTATGGCATAATTACACCAACCTATATCGTTGGTATGCTCATCATTACATGTGGTAGAGAAGTTATGAGTTCTTCTTTCATTAATTTTTTTAATTTATCATCCACAAAGGGCTATTATTGAATTCATGTCCAACATGTTGACAATATGCATAGGTTAATGCAATTTCAACGATAGACCATAGGGTTGTAACCGGTATACTTTTCTAAATAGGTGGTCATTTAACAGTTCCCATAGCAAGTGTATTTAACCAAACACCTTTAGTGATAGGTTGTGTTTGTTGGACCAACATGTATTACAATTACATCCATTGGTTTTGCATGTTGTTGAGAACTAAATCGGTGTGAAGGTTTTTGCTCCAAGTTGCGTAGATGTTCCAACTAGTTTAAAAGTTGACTACGTCCTAATTTTGAATTTTTTACGATTGAATTCAAAACACGAACTGGTTCAAATGTGTTGTACCTAACAATCAATGTTGATTGAAATGGTACAACAACTTTAGGAATATAGTAACTAGGTGTTGCAAATTACCACCTTTGTGCTACAAAAGTTATTTCATTAGCATGTCGAACAAGTATCGTGTCCACTTGATTGAGCATTTGGCCTCCATTGTTGGGATGACTATTGGGGTGTCAAAAATCAACTAGTTGAAGGTACTTGTGGTTCCCTTTTTTCCTCCTGCTCTATTGGTATTTGATGAAGAGTTAAACCTATCGTAACCAGTTATTGATGTTCATTGCTAGGAGCATCAATTGGTTGAATTCCCTTGACTTGAGCATGTGGTTGTTCTTGTGACTAAACCACCTCCTCATAAACGGGTTGTTGAGGTACTTTTAATTCTAATTGCCTCTTAAGGCTTTTTGTTACTACTCTTGACATCTTTTATATTAATTTGAAACAATTGTTAACTCAAGTTTTTTTTTACCAACAAGTTGTTGTAAAAATTAGAAATCATCAAGGCACAAAACTTTTAGAAAACTACTAAAATTACTACAAATCCAAACTTAAAATTTCAAAACAAAACAAGTGTTAAACCAAAAAGCATAAACATGCTTACAATTTTGTTCCAATGTGTGGTTGCCAAAATATTAAAAGTTTTTTTTTAATTTTTAAATTTAGAATTATTTTTATCTTTTAAGTTTTTTAATTATAATTTAAATGTTATCAACAGGTTGCTTCAAATCAATAGTTAGTGAAAATCAAATATAGATATTTCTCCCAAATGTAAAAGCAAAATTGAATTTAATATTTCATAGTTAGTTGAAAGAAATAAAAAATATCAAAGTTTTAAGTGAACCTGTTCATAAACCAAAAGAATACAAGTAAGAAATAATCTCCAAAATTCAAAGAAGAAAGAAGTTCCAAAGGTCAAAAATTTACAAGATATTCCAAAAAGATCTCCTTATCAATCTTCCCATCCTTCTATTTATACCAAATGTACATAACATTGTTTTAAATTAAACAATCATTAGCTGGTAAAACTTGAATTTAAATTACAACTACTGGTCACATGGTTAAACTAACTTATTATTGTCAACAACTAGTTATTATACATGTTGGTTACTAGTTTACTTAACCCATTGGTTACCCTAACACATGTTACTAGTTATTTCAACAGACTGGTTCACCTAAGATCCTATTACCCAATAATAATTGTACTAAGTCTTAAAGTTATATTGCCTCATCGGTTTCCAATTGGTAACAACTGGTTAGTATGTACACACTTGAAAAATTGGGTTAACACTAATGTTTTTTGATTCTTATGTGTTCATCAACATAATTACTCTGGACACATTTACTCATAATGTATGCATTGAAAGAATATAATAGAGAAAATCATGGCATCACAAGTAGTTAACAATAATAATGGGAAGTCAAATTTATTTTTAAAACGATAAAATTAGAGGGAGATCATTAAGGTTGTTGCTAGGTTTTATATAAGTTCAATGTATGCAATAATTTTGAAGTTTGAGGATGGCAATCTTGTGAACTGTTTGGATTTCGCACAAAATTATGGGGTTTTGTTTAAGGGAGTTAGTCTAAAGGCCATGAAAGTTCGTAGACAAATTAGCTTGGAAGAGGGTTCAAACATCTTTAGGCTAATCATCAACAAAAATAACAACAATCACACATTCCAAAAGACCAAAAATATGTTTACACATTTCCAAAAGACCCAAAGTACACAGAAAAGATTGAGTTTTTGTGGATGATTGTACACTAAAAGCCTTACCTTCCTATGTCAAGATTGATTTCATTGGAGAAGACCATAGGGTTAGCTTGCAAGAAACTAGGGTGAACAATGAATTGGGCATTATATGGTGAATGGGCAAATTGGGAATAATAAAGGGGAAGGAGCAAAGAATGCAAGCTATAATGTAAGCAAAACAAAATGGAGTTCTTAAACACATATGACAAAAAACTTGGTAAATGTTGATTTAAAGGGTGGCACCATTGTTGTAGATGGCAATGTTGATGTTGAAGATGGTGTCCTAATGAAGGACAAGGTCCATGTGTCAAAGGTTCTAAGTTTAATCCAAATATGCATAGTTTTAGGTTTATTCATTTGGTGGTTATTCATCATATTGTTGTAGATTGGAGCTTGCACCAACAAGTTCCTCTTGTTTGACAAGTGATGAGGACTTGCAACAATATCTTACACAAAAAAAAAGAAGGTTATCAAATACAAAGGCAAAGTTTGAGCTTGCCAACATAAAGCAAAAGAATGTTGATTCTCGTGTTTCAAAAGCTCTAGATTAGGTTCAAGATCATGTTGCTCTTGTTGAAGAGGCATAATAGATCTTTGATAACTTAATGATTAATCTAGAAAATAGAAATGCAAAGGAAAAAAAAAACATTTAGGTTGACATTATGTCACAAAAATGTATACTTGGCAAGCTCTTGGTAGATGTTAAGTGCATTTCATAAAAGGTAAGTAGTTTTTTATAGGAAAATATGGTAGTTAGGTATCTGTATGGTTTAGAGGATTAAATTATCATTTGCAAATGGCACCATATAGTGGTAGAACTGCTTTTACAAAAATTCAAAAAAGGTTTGATTAGAAATTTGTATATTGCATTGCACCATAAAATTTTGTTGAGGATAAATGACTATAATGTGCCAACTTGTATATGGATAGAGAATTTTTTTTGGGTCATGTAGGGTTGTAATCATTATGAGTAAGATAAATTCCCTCCTTCAAACATGTATACCATGATTGGTGTGCACATGTACATTTAGCAAGTCCATGAAGTGTATTGCCATGTTGTGTTTTGAAGAAATGCATGAAGGGTGGAATATTAACATTTTAGAACCTAGAACTAAACCCCAACCTTCATCTCAACAATGACATCAATTTTTAAGGATATTACAAGGGAATTCATAAGGTATAATTTTTAAAATAATATGGTCACTAGTAGAAAACCCATATTTGTGACTTCGATTTGCAATTAAAATTTAGTTGTAAATGACTCTTGTAATTAAGTTTTTCATAAGTTTAGTTACACCCAACATGTAATCACAAATGTAATATAAACATGACATTAGCACAATGCACATGGATGAGGTCTATGGTCCATTGTATACTTTGATTTTATATTTTTTTGCAATTAATTACCACAATGTGCAACTTCCTTAATAACCAAGTACACATTTCCACATGACATAATTTGTGCATTTCCAAAAAAAAGAATTAAAAAATGTTTTATTTTGTAATGATTGTTCATGTTAGATGATATTATATTGTGACACATGGCACAACCAAAAGTTGCCACATGGCATATCAATTGAATTTCGGAAAAAAAATTCTATTTAAATAGCTAAGTAGGTTAATACATTGGCCTAGGCAGGTAGGTTGATAGGTCCTACTTACCTACCTAAATAAAATTCAATAAGTGGATATAACCAAGTACCAAAGGCATACCTACATAGATAGGTAGGTAAGTATGTATGTAAGGCTCTACATTACATACCTACTTACCTAATGACCTACCTAGGTAGAAAAGTAGGACCTACTTACTTACATAGGTAGGCAAGTAAATAACAAGGTAAAAGGGTAGGTGAATAAAAAAATAACCATGTAAATATTTTTATTTGCATTTCATGTTTTGCCTTTAGTGTTAAGTTTTTTTGAGTTCATCCTAAATTGGCACTTGTATTTTAGTGTGAAAACACAAGAACATACAACTTTTTTATATTGTTTGTGAGATGGGTTTCAAAGAAAAAAATATGGGTTTGTGACTAGAAAAATAGAATAAAATCCCACACGCCTTTAATTTAATAAAAACTTGGGTTTTGGGTTGCTTTATATGTATTACTAGTGATGATCCACCATGTTATTTTTATAATGTGTTTGAATGTGAGTATTTGGGGAATGGATATGTAGTTTTATAGTTTATGTTGTTATGCAAATGTGATTGCATTTGTGGCACATTGTAAGTAGATTTTTCTATGTTGAATTTAAATGTTATATCAATTGCATATGCTCTTGTGAAAAATCTACAAGATGAATTGTCCAGTTGTTGCATAACATTTGCATATGAATACAATAAGTGCTTTACATTTATGATGTTAGTTAGTATTTGGATGGTGTAATTTTGGACATGCATCCACACTAGACCCGCACATCCATCTAGTGTGGATGCATGTCCATCCAATCATATTTCCATAAACAATAATCATTGGATTTTAGTCTTAACAATTGTAATTTTTGAACATACAATATTTGCATTGTAGTTGTTAAATGTTGGTCATTCAACCATCCATATGGATTGAGAAAAATGTTTTCATCATTTTTAGTTAATTGGAATTCTTCAAGCTAGTAATTGATGATATTTTTGTCAACATTGTTACCATTTGAATCATCAATTATAATTAAATGTTTGTTTGTTTCTTTGTGGATTAATATTTTGGATGTTTTTGGTTATATTATGTTTTGAAACAGGTTCCAACATTTCTAACAATCCTTTTTTGAAATTAGCTTTGCTTATGTCTTGCATAGTAATATTTTGTAGGATTATGAATCCATCCATGGATTGTAGACGTGATAATGTTACGTATATGTTGTGCATATTTAAATGCACATTGTTAGGTGTTTGGCGAAGGTCTATGTTGAAGGTTTGTCCTTGTGCTTTGAAGTTTGTGAGACAAAAAGCTAAGGCAAGTGGCAATTGATATCTATTGATTATGTATGTTTTGGAGGTGTTTGATTCCAATATGTGATGGTGATATTGGAAATTCCTTGATATGAATATTATTGGTATGACATTTTTAGGGAGGCCTTCTAGTTTTATATTTCGTAATTTTATGTTCTTTTCTGTGAATCATTAAAATTGACTGAAACATTTATGGGGGAATGCATTGTAATGTTTTTCTGTATCCATTTGGAATTTGTGAGGGATATATTTTCAATGTATTTGATGCTTTCATTTACAATTTCTAGTTTAGGATATAAACTTTCGTTATAATGATTTTCATTCCTTTATAGATTTTAAAGAAATGTGTTAAACATTGAGTTTTACTTGTGGATATTATTTGTTTTATAATGTATTTTATATCACTACATATTGAACCTTTTTTGTATGTGCCAATTGGGACAATGATGTAACATTTTTGTTTTGATGTTTTTGGATGGATGTCTATCATGTAATGGTTTATAACATTTTATAGTTTGTTATGAAGAACTATGAAGGTTGTTGTGTTCCATAGATCATCAAATAAGTTGACATTTAAATTAAATAGAAAATAGGTTTAATAAAGAAAAATATGATTTTAGAATATTTCCAAGTTGAAGGTTTTTAAAAAGGATAGTGCTCCTATTGAATGTCTTTGTTTTGTCTCATTTATTTTGGTAGGATAATACTATTTGGTCGAATGTAATTTTCCCAAAAGCTTTTACCTATGACTTTTTTTGTGTTAATTTTGTGAATGTAAACATTAATTGTATGTTTGTTAAATATAATGGTGTGTCATTGATTAGTGGAAATTGTAAAAAATCTCTTATGAACATTATGTTGATTCCTACAAATGCTACAATGTTATATTTTAATTTTTGTAATTTTAAGTGTTTTGTTGCACGCAAAGTGCAACCTACCATGGATATTTTGTGGATAATGATGTACTAAATATTTGGCCATATGTTTATGATGTGGAATGAATATGTATCGACTTTATGAATCCACTTTATTTGATGTGGATTTATTATTGATTTTTCTTTTATGTCTTCTTTATCAAATTTAGGTTGTGTTGATTATGTTTTCAATAATCTATTTGCATCTTTTGATTATTTACATTCATGTAAGATGTGAATTAAAAAAAAATTCAAATCACTAAATGTTGGATACACATTATTTAGTGCCATTTCCCAAGATATAGTGAAATTTGATTAATACCAAAAATTGTACGCCATGATGTAAATAAAATACGAATTGCTTAGGCATAATTTTCGGGGTTTAGGAGTAATTGGACATGATTTATATTGATTGATGTCTTGTGTAATTATACCTTTTTTTGTGAAGGTATTGTGTACTTGTAAAACTAGAATTGTTGGTACTTTGAATTCGTAAAGGTTGTGGGTGTTGTATAAAAGGTGTTCATTATTAAATCTATGACAATGGATGTTGATTTTATTATCTTACTAGAAAATTCATATGGACATAGAAAATTAAAGTGAACAATTTTCTATTGGTAATGGACCCTAAATTATGTATGATATATTGTTAATTTGATGGGTCTTTATCAACTATGAAAGTTTCATAATTGGCATTAGTATCATTATCATTTTCATTGAACATTTTGATTTTTTTCTCGTTCATTTGCCCATGTTGACAAACTATACCAAGGTAAGTGAAATCATGATCGGTTATATTATCTAGTAAGTTTAATAAATAAATAATTACTCTAGTGGTTGATATTTATTGTTGACTTCCTATTTTATTTGAACAATGTATGAAGAAATGTTGACTTTTGTTGATTGAATCATAATTATTATTTGGGTTTTCATTTATTGTTTTAGTTTTCTATACTACAATTTGCAAAAGAAAATATATATGTGAAGTGTAAATAGATATTTTTTTGATATAATTTGTGATGTAATAAATCAATGATTTAATGTTTTTGCCAAAAGTTGTTGTAGATTTCAAATCATGATTAGATTTTGAAACTGATAATATCCATTGATTTGCATTATTTAACCATGTATCAATTCTTTTGTATGTGTAAAAGTCTCATCTCAATGTTGAAATGAATTGCATTGATTAAAGGTTGAGGGAATCCATACTTGCATAATTTTTTTGATGTATGAACATTTGTTTTGTAGCAAGTTGTTTACATACGTGTCAATTGCATATATTCATTAATTTATGAATGTCATTTTGGAATAGTTTTGTAAAGTTTTTTTCTTCAAGATCTAATGGTTTTGTGGTGCAAGGATGTATACTATCAAGATTGTTATCAATGTAGTTTGTATTTGTCGTTATTGGACATGATTTATATTGATTGATGTCTTGTGTAATTATATCAATTAATTAATCATATTTTGTTGAAAAATCTTATCATCGTGCAACATTTGTATAAGTGTGTTGGAATCTAGAAAATCATTAAGCCATAATAATGTGTGGATATGTAAGTTGCCATTTTTTGCAATTTCATAACATCCATAATGAACTTTTATGTGATTGAAAACATCAAAATTTGTTGTTGAATAAATCCTTAGTTTTTTTACTTGTAACTTATATTTGAAGATAACATTGATAATAATGTGTACAAATATAACTTGAGCTTTTAAATTTATCATTGCATATTTGCATCATTCATTTTTTGTTAACATATTTTTGTCATAGAATAAATCAAGATTTATGTTTTGTCCACTTCTTTAAACTGCTAACAAAGGATGATAAATGAATGTGAGAATTAGACATTCCCATGGTCAAGAATTGAAAATCGAGGAGGAAGAGTAGGTTAAGATTTAATATTTTCCCATTTTGTTTTAACTTACATGTTGAACAACATGAATTAGAAATTGAGGAAGAGGAGTAGGTCAAGATCTAATCTCTTTTCATTTTGCTTTAATTTATATGTTGAGCAATGGTTTGTTATTGGTTCTCCTAGTGGAAATACAAAATGTTTGGAGATTATGGTCATTTGTTGTGAACATAAGGGATTAAAAGATGTTAGTAGCCCTAAATGAAGTGCATGTTTAGGTCGTATGATAGGTTATGAAGTCCAAGTGTAGTGAGGTTAATCAATGCACATTGGTTCTTTATTTTCACAAACTTCAAGGTTATGGGAAGGCCCCTTCATTTGTGTCTTTTACAAAAACAAAGATGGGGTTGGAGATAAATTGAAATCACATTTCAAGTCTAGTTTGTTGGAAGAAGCATGATCTTTTTTGCTTTATCTTGGAGATATCCTTAAAACAATTTGAGCTCACATTTTTTATGATTTGAAAAATAGTGACTTAAAAAATAACAAACATTATCATTTGGAATTTAGGATTATCTATTTACAATCTTGAAAGATAATTTCCATTAGGAATTTAAGGACTGAGTTTATATGCACCAATGTGCATGACCAAACAATACTGAGGTGTAATGTGACAAACAATAAACATAGAAGTGAAAGTCACAGATTCCAAATATTGATTCAAAATAAACACTAAAGCACAACACAAATAAGATGGCCTTAAAAATATAATATTTTAATGAGCTACCTTTTAAGACTATTGGCGATAGTGCTAGTGGGCAAGTTATGAAGGCATGCATATGGACTATTGTAATGCCATGCAATTTGTTACCTTGTTTATGCATCTACAAACAACATTTCATCAATCATGTATATAAGAAAATTCTTGCACATTTTTACATTGTCCAACTAAAGGCTGATAACCTTTGTAGTTTGTTGCATAATCACATTTACACTCAGTTTTCCATTTCTTTGAAAAGAAAATGTGTAATTGAAAAACCTTCTTCAAAACAAACAAAATCCCTTACAACAATAGTTTGAGACTATTCCTCCTTTTTCTGGTTTAAAGAAAGAACAAGATAGAATTGAATTCATGGTTGTTAGGCCATGCAATATGTGTGATGCATAAGAAGATTACGATTACAACAATATGGCTACTTACAAAGTTGTGAAATAAAGTCTAAAGAAACTAATTTGCCTAACCCCTTCCATGCACTAGAGATGATTCAAACAATTCAAGAGGAGGATCTACTTTAAATAGCCGAGGTGTTGATTCCTCCTAAAAAGTGTATACTTTCTTCTTGCAATTTCCACAACGTTTTAATTAGAATGTTGATTGAGTATCATGTCAACAATGATCATGAAGTTGATCAAAACTCAAATTGTAAGAGAACAAACAATAAGATTGCCATAATTTACAGAATACATCTTGCCAATGTCCAAATATGGATGTTTGATCATGCCATGGAGAAATAAAAACAAAAATATGCAGAATTAATATACAAAAGACAATATCCATAAGCAATGTCCTCAATTTTTGATAATTTCTTATTGTAATATATGTAGTTGTTTGATTGTGGGCCAAGCAAAACCCGTCCTCCCCTTATCCTCCCCCCTTTGATAGTTTTTTCTATTAAGATTTTTCATTGGCCTACAGACATTCGAAATATCAGTTTTAAAGCATTATTCACAATTTGATACTCAAAATTTAAAGTATTATTAGTATTCATTCACACATATTCATTTTAATGATGGTCTTGTCCTTATCGGTAGATTTGGTTAAAACCCAAATTGGTAATACATTAATCTTCCCACGTACAAAAAAAAAGGGGGTACACCAAACTCACCTTCCATCTTGAAAGGTAGATGTGGAAGAAAATTTTAGAGAAATAGAAGGGTTGTTTCTTTCTTCCAATACAACATACCCTCAACCTAGAGAAATCCCATGTTAATACCCCCACTCCATAGCATAGACCTATGTATCACCAACCTCCCACCTATCTATTTCTTTCTTGGAAACTCATTAGACAAGTACGTTGAACATAAGTAGGAGTTGATTGATTTTTTTATGCGTAAAATGACTTGTGGTTGGCCCTTGGCTCCTAGTTTTGGAATTGACTTGATGTAGTGTAGAATTGTGTCAACTTCATTGGTTTTTTTTGCTTGCAATAAATGGATGCCAATTCTATAATTGAATAGCCTAGAGTATGTAGTATGCAACCATGAAGCTATCACAACATTAAAACTCATGATTTCCATTTCAATGCATCCATTACACAATCCTAAAATTGTATTGCAAATACATTGCAAAAT
>Ga0116226_10001055_pt1 | contig 24066 bp, 19 predicted proteins | sample S1TSphfallax_FD_89692 | JGI IMG/M metagenome (GOLD analysis project Ga0116226, IMG submission 89692) | Host-associated microbial communities from peat moss isolated from Minnesota, USA - S1T2_Fa - Sphagnum fallax MG | ecosystem: Host-associated > Plants > Peat moss > Unclassified | place: USA... | reverse complement strand
TGAAACGGGCGCCAAAGCGAAAGAAGCGTTTCATGGCGCCCAGACGAGCGGAGGTCATGACCGCGTGACGCCAGAGCTAAGCGATCCGGTCATGTTGGGAAACATGTCTTGGCGGTGATGGTGGGGGTGTAGGGAAACAGGCCCGAGACGAAGAACTTATATTGGTATGACGCCGAAACCTGATAACCGCAGGTCGCCGCGGGCGTGACGGTAAAGGTGGATGTGGGAAAGTTGAGCTGCGGGGACGCGTTGGCCGCAAAGGTCTGAACCGCAGTGGTCGTTGCACAGTTTCCATCAGGATTGATCAGGCCGCAGCGCGCGCCTTCTTCGACGGAATAGTTCAACGCTTCGATCGTCCAGAGAAAACGCCCGAATTCGATCGCGCCGAGAATGAGGCTGAAAAGCACCGGCGCCAGCAAGGCGAACTCAATCGCCGTCGTTCCCCGATTGTCTCGGACGAATGGACGCGCAGGTTTCACCCAGATCTGGCGGGTCAACAACGCGATCATTGCCGTCACTGATAGCGAATTTCGGCGCTGGCCGTGATGGTGGTGGGGAGAACCAGCTTCGACCAGGGGGCAACAGGGGTGAAGGTCGCCTTGGCGTTGATCGACGCATAGGTTCCGGGCGGATCGCCCGAGGAGCAGGTGGTTTGGCTGGTGGTCACCAGCACATTGTTCGTGACGCAGGCCTGGATGCCACAAACCGGGGTCGGGCTCGCCGAGACCGTCAAACCCGGCGTGGCGGACGTCACCGCCGTCGAGATGCCGCTCGCCGTGCAGTTTGAGGGATTGGCGTAGACATATTGCGCACCGGCATGGGCCGCGGCGCGCACCTGCATGGAAGTATAGGTCATCTGCCCCACGTCGAAGATTCCCATCAGCAAAAACACAAGGGTCGGCGCCATCATGGCGAACTCGATCGCGGCCACGCCGCCGCGGTCGTTCACGAACGAATCCAACAGCCGGATCCGCAACCACAAGAGCGAGCCCGTAACTGTTGAATAAAATTTGTATCTATTGCTCGGCATTAGTCTTTCGTAAACAGAGCTTTAGCGGTCTTCTAAACAGAATTCACCCTTAGAGCGCTACGTTTTCTGGTCGACAACGTTAAAATTCGTAACAGTCCTGAAATGCGCGCGACTGATATCATGATTGTTCAAGTTGGCGGCGCTGGAATGTTCGTGTCCGCATTGCGGAGCCGGTATCCGTGAGCGCCGTTACTGCGAATACCGGCCTTAGCTGTCAGCCGCCATGAGGGCTCCCGGGAGGCGGATCCGCTGCCTCATGGCATTCCCCGCGTCAAAACATGAAGGGGAGGTTTGACCTGCGACCACGTGCCGCACGACCCCTTACGCTTCGTGATCGTGGTAATGCTGGTAGCGCTGGCGCCCTTTGCGGCGGGTATCGATCATCATTTTGCCAGCGCTCAGAGCGCCCCAACAAAGGGGGAGCTTGGCCAGCCTCTAGGCGCGGCCCGGCAGCAATTCTAGAACCGCCTGCGCGGCGCCGCTTTTGGCGTAGCAGCCGCGCTTGAGACGGTCAGCGGCGTCCTCGGCGGTAAGGGGCTTGTCGAAGTAATAGCCCTGGGCCTCGCCGCAGCCCCAATCAATGAGCCGCTGAAGCTGGGCCTCCGTCTCAACGCCCTCGGCGATGACGCTCATACCCAGATCCCGGGCCAGGCCGATTGTGGCCTTCACAATCGCGCTATCGCCGGGGCTCGAATCCAGATGCCGCACGAAGGTTTGGGCAATCTTGATTCGATGTGCCGGCAGGCGGCGGAGATAATCGAGAGATGAATAGCCCGTTCCAAAGTCATCAATGGCGATCCTTACGCCAGCTTGCCGCAGGCGGCTGAGAATATCGCCGGCCTCGGACGCGGCTATCAGGGCCGATTCCGTGAGTTCAAGCTCCAGGCGCCAGGGGGGCAGACCCGCCGCGTCAAGGGCCGCCTCAATATCGGCTCGCAGAACGTCCTGCGACTTGAACTGCAGCGCCGAGACGTTAACGCCCATGCGAATCTTCGGCAGGCCCTGGTCATCCCAAACCCGGAGCTGGCGCGCCGCCTCGTGAAGGACCCAGCGCCCCAGGCTGCGGATAAGGCCCATCCGCTCGGCCACGGGGATGAAGAGATCAGGGCATAGGACGCCACGCCTTGGGTGGCGCCAGCGTACGAGAGCCTCCATCCCCACGATCGCGCCGGTCGCGAGGACAACGGCGGGCTGATAGACCAGAAAGAGCTGCCCGGTCTCCAAAGCGTCGCGTAATTCGGCCGCCAAGGTGACCCGCGTGCGGACATCGGTCTGCATGGCGTCAGAGAAGAAGCGATAGGTCCCCGCGCCTTCGGCCTTGGCCTGATAGAGCGCCATATCCGCGTGGGAGAGCAAGATTGCCGCATCCTCGGCTTCGGCGCCGAAGATCTCGATCCCCACGCAGACATTGGTGTAGATTGAATCTTGAGCGAATTGGTAAGGGGCGCCGATCACACGTATCAAGTCCTCGGCAAGGACCGCCGCTTGGGCTGGCCCCTCGATATCCGAAACGAGAACCGCGAATTCATCGCCGCCGAGCCGGGCCACGGCATGAACGCCCTGACAATGGGCGCGAAGGCGCTCCGCCGCCGCGATCAGAACCTGATCGCCGGCCAGATGGCCGAGCGTATCATTCACGTCCTTGAAATTATCCAGATCGAGATAAAAGAGCGCGAATTTTTCGCCGTCTTGCCGAGCGCGCGAGACAGCGCGGTCCATGGCCTCCATGAGCACCGCGCGATTCGCCAGGCCCGTGAGCTGGTCGAAGCGCGCCATCCGCACGGCCTCGGCCAAGGCATGCCTGTGCTCGGTGACATCACGCAGGAACCAGGCGCGCCCGAGATAGGATCGGTCCGGCGCGCGCACAGGCACCGCATAGCGATCTATCCATCGACCGTCGGCGGTTTCGACCTCGTCCCAGAAAGGCTCATCGCCCTTCCGGCCCTCGAGGCCGAGAGTCGCCGCGCCGTCATTCATCAGCGCCGCGGCCCCGCCGAGCGATGTCGCGGCGTCGGACAGGTCAAGGGTTTGCGGCGACAGGTTCCACATCTTGGCGAAGGTGTGATTGAAGGCGGTGACCAGACCATCCTTGTCGACCATCACGATGCCGCTTGGCGAGGCGTCCATGATCGTGTTGAGGAGAATATTGGCGCGCTCGAGACCGTCCTCCGCCATCTTGTGACGTGTTACGTCCCGCGCCACGTCGGAGGCCCCCAGAATCTGACCGGTCGCGCGTTCGATCACGGGGATGATCCGCGACTCCAGCCATAGGGTGCGTCCGTCCTTGTGACGTGTCCGATAGGTCACCGGCGGCTGGCCGACATTCGGATTGGCCATCGCCGCCGCGAAGGCGGCCCCCAAGGTGCGCGCCGAGTCTTCCTCAAGGACGTCACCCACCAAACGACCTATGAGCTGCCCGGGTTTATATCCGATGACCTTTTCCACGGACGGCGAGATATAGGTAATGCGGCAATCGGCGTCGGTCTGAACAATAATGTCGTTGCCCTCTTCGGCGAGGGTGCGGCCGATACCAATTTCAGTGATGTCAATAACCACGCCATGCACCGCGGTCACGACGCCGGCGCGGTCCTTCTGCGCGGCCGCGTGGTTGGAGATCACCCGCCAAGAGCCGTCGCGGCCCTTCATCCGAAACGCGTGGGTATAGGCCTCGCCGGCCGTGGCCGCGCGATTGATAAAGCTCTGAAAACTTGCGCGGTCAGCGGGGTGGATGGTGTCCCATATATCCCCCTGCTCCACCGCGTCGAACGTCACCGGGACGCCGCCTGGAAAGAGACTATCGGCCCAGGTCAGAATTCCCGACTTCATATTGTAGCGCCAGAAGCCGTGTCTCGAAAAAGCTCTATCCGTCTGCGGAAAGGCGACATCTGTGCGGCCAGCCCGCCGGGCGGGGGTTTTCGGGGCGGGCACGAAAGGCGCGGCTTCGCAATCGTCGATTTCGAAAGGCGATGTATCGTCAGCCATTCACCCCTCCTCAGCGTCGGCCAGCCCCACGGTCGACACATCAAGACTCAACTCAGGCGATGCGCGTCCGCACGATCCGGTGCGCTATTAGGCAGTAGATCTATGGTATTCGAATTCAGAAGTTAACTCTAATACCAATTGGACCATATAAGGCAAATCGCGCCAATTTCGAAAGCGTCTAATCGTCATTTTGTGAGGCGATAAGATCGGGCCTTGGTTAAAATTTTATTTATTTAATATCTTCATTAGTTATCAAATCAAACATTAAGGTGACACATGCCGCGACAATGTTCTTGCTCGCACCAAATGCCGCTGGCAATAGAACGGTGGCGCGGAAATACGTCTCCGTGAATCCATCGCACGCAACTTAGGGGTTTAGACATGCAGTTTCTGAATGACTTCGCGCTCCGCGCGCTCATCAAGGCGTCCTCGGGCGTCGAGAAGTTTAAGGCCGACACCAAGGGCGTCACCGCCATTGAATACGGCCTGATCGCCGGCCTGATCGCCGTGGGTCTGGTCACCGCGCTCGGCCTTCTCGGCAACAGCCTGAAGAACGTGTTCAACACGATCCAAACCAATCTCGCTAACGCCTAAAGTTAAAGGCGCCCTGTACGCAGACGCAGAGCGCCAGAGTTGAGGCCCGAGTTGGAATATCAGGGGCGGTGAAGACAAGCCATCTTCACCGCCCTTTTTTACTTCATAAAGGCCTATCGTTAGTCTCTCGAGTTCGAATGGAAGACGTTTAGCCAAGGAAGATGAATGAATCCAACTTGGCGGCGGTATCGCGCGGATTTTATTCCCGCGGACGCCGGTCCGAAAGCTTCTTGAGGGTTGGGCTGTGGGCCGGGGCGGGTCCAAGGCGCATTTTTCTTAGCTCGCCCTGCGGAACTGGAAAATTGAGATGAGCAACGCAGGATCATCAAAGAATCACCTGGAGCCGACGACATGATGCCCGCAGCAACAGACATGATCGTCGCGCTTATGAAATATTACCACCAGCGCTTTTCATCTAATAAGATGGGTGTGGCGTCCATTGAATACGCGCTTTTCGCCGGCCTCATAGCCATGACAATTTTCATAATGCTCTTTACGACGCGCTCCTCTCTCATGGTGCCGCTCTTGACGATTTATTTCGACACTTACCTCGCCCTCCTGGCTGCTGCTTAGTCTCACGATGCGCTAGACGGCCTCGCTCTAGTGAGCCGGGTCAATTTGCCGCAGGCGTTGTTATCGCTGTGGGCTTCGTGATCGCTGCGATATTGGGTGTTGTTGGCCTCGCCACCTTGAGACTCTTCACGAAGATCGCCGCGATAGCCTCGTCATAAGGGCTGGCCTGCGCGCCGGTGCAAACCGAGCCGGCGCCTAAAATCTGAACGCCCGTGAAGACTGTCGCCGTTCGCTCGTCACGCCCCCTCCTCGGACCGAGCGGCGAATATCCCTGTCTCAAATCAGGGAGTCACTCCACCGCGAATCGTGTTGTAAGCTTGTTAAGAGTTAGATTCTAATTCGTGCATTGGGCGCAGCAACTCCGTTGGGTTTCGCCGCCACTGATTACGGATAAACGCCATGATTGCCGATCCAAGCTGGCGCGCGTGAACGTCTTGATCCTCGGCATTACCCTGGGCGCTGTCGCTCTTGCGATTATCTGGAGCGCGGTCAGCGATATCCGCGCTTATATCATCCCCAATTGGACATCGATTCTGATCACGGCGAGTTTTCTCGTAGCGTCCATTTTCACGCCTTATGCGCCTTTGGTGGCGGGCCTGCTCTCGGGGGCGGGCGTCCTTCTGCTGGGTCTCGCGGTCTTTGCCCTCGGCTGGATGGGCGGCGGCGATGTGAAGCTTTTTTCCGCCCTCGCGCTCTGGTCCGGCCCATCGCGACTAGGCGCGTTTACCCTGGTGACGTCCCTGGCCGGTGTCGCCCTCGCGCTGTTTATGCTGTCGCCTCTGCGGCGCCTGGCACCCACGGCGTCGGACGAGGCCCGTTCGACGGCGCGACAGCCCATGCCCTACGGCGTCGCCATCGGCGTCGGCGGGATCTGGGTTCTGACTCAATATCTTCCGTTCCTCAGATAGAGGCGGGCGGGAGGGGGCATGTCACGGCGAGTTCTGCTCATTCTTCTGGCCTTGCTGCTCGCGGCGGGGGCTATCTTCATCACCCCCATGCTCCTGCGCGGCGCAGGTGGGCGTGGCGGCGCGAAGCCGGAGGCGCCTGTCCACCCGATCACGCAGGTCCTGGTGGCGAAGTCCGATCTCTATATTGGCGATACGGTGAAACCCACGGACGTGGCGTGGCAGGCATGGCCGGACGGCCCTCTGCCTCCCACCTATATCGTTCAGGGCAAGGGGCGGATCCAGGACGTGACGGGCGCGCTCGTCACGAGTCGATTTGCGCCCGGAGACCCGATCACCACCGGGCACCTGTCCAGACCCACGAACAGTGCGGTCATGGCCGCTATTCTACGACCTGGCGATCGCGCCGTGACCGTCAACGTGACGGCCAGCACCGGCATGGCCGGCTTCCTGGCCCCCGGCGACCGCGTCGACGTCATCCTGACCCAAACCATTAGCTCGACGGGGCCGGGGGCCGTCAGCCACCATGTCAGCGAGACCCTGTTGCACGGCGTCCATGTTGTTGGGATCGATCAGAACCTCAGCGATAAGAAGGATGACAAAAAAGATCTCGTGGTCCCCAAGACGGCGACCTTGGAGGTCACGCCCAAACAGGCGGAGATAATCGCCGTGGCCGAAGACATGGGCGTGCTGACCCTTGCCCTCGACAGCCTGGCCGGCGCCCATGACGAGGATAGCTCGGAGCGCGTGACCAGGACCTGGGACACCGACGCGACAAAGCTCTTCTCCGTGTCGGCGTTGCCCGGCGCGGCCGGGGCCCCTGCGTCGCCGACCGCGCCAACTTGGACCGTTCAAGTCATCCGCGGCGCCACGAGCGCCCCGATGACTTTCCCGCTCCAACGGAACGCGCCCGGAGGGCCTACTCTTTGATACGGTCATTCCGGCTCGCTTGGATTTTGGCGTCTCTAGCGATGGCGACGGGCCCCGCCTGGGCCGCGCCCAGGGATTTGGGTCCCGCGACCTCCAGGATTGATCTGGAAGTCGGTCAGGGGCGGCTCATCCGTCTGGGCAGCCCGGCCAAAAGCGTATTTCTGGCCGATCCCAAGGTTGCTGATCTCGAAGTCCGATCCCCCACATTGATCTACATTACCGCCAAGGCGCCAGGTTCCAGCAATCTCATCGCCGTGGACGCCCTTGACGAGGTGGAGGCTAATATTGAGATCACGGCCAATTTTAATGAAACCGGTCTGGCGGCGGAGCTCAAAAAGCTTGTTCCGGGCGCTCACATCAAGATCGGCACCGTAAACGGCTCATTGATCCTCTCTGGCGCCGCGGACACCGCGGCCGACGCCGAGTCGGCCCGGATGATTGCGTCAAAATATGCCCCGGACGCCGACCACCTGATCAATTTGATCAGCGTGGATGCGCCCAATCAGGTCAATCTCAGGGTGCGCATCGCCGAGGTGGACCGCGAGGTTGTCAAACAGTTCGGATTTAACTGGGGCAGCGTCGGGGGCAAGGGACAATTCGGGTTTGGCGTTCAGACGGGGAACGCCACCACGACCTTCAATCAGACATCGTCGGGCACGACCGGCACAGCCACCAATACTTTCGTGCCCGCCGCCAACAACCTCCTCCTCGGCTATAATTCGGGTCTGGTTGATATCAATCTTCTTATCGACGCCCTCGAGACAGAGGGCCTCGTGACGGTGCTTGCGGAGCCGAACCTCACGGCCATTTCCGGGGCGCCGGCAAGCTTTCTGGCGGGCGGCGAATATCCGATTCCTGTCCCACAATCGCTCGGCGTGACCACAATCGAATTCAAGGATTACGGCGTCAGCCTGAACTTCGTGGCGACCATCGTCGATGGCGGAAGGATTAATCTCAAAGTGGAGCCGGAGGTCAGCGAGCTCAGCGCCGAGGGATCAATCACCCTCAACGGCCAGAACATCCCCGCCCTGACGACCCGCCGGGCGAAAACGACAGTGGACCTGGCCAGCGGTCAGAGTCTCGCGCTCGCGGGGCTCATTCAAAACAACTATAATCAGTCGATCTCAAAGTTCCCTGGCCTAGGTAACGTGCCGGTGCTAGGCGCATTGTTCAGGTCAGACAGTTTTCAGCATGACGAAACGGAACTGGTGATCATCGTCACGCCCTATATCGTCCGCCCCTCCAATGCGCGGCTGTCATCTCCCACGGACGGCTATATCGCGCCATCGGACGCCGGGCGCCTCCTCTATGGAGATGACTACACCGTCCACACCCAGGCCGGTCATGCGCCCCAGGCCCTCTCGGGTCGCCCCCTGATCGGGCCTTCCGGATTCGAACTCGAATGATCGCCCCCATCACCGTCCCACGACACCCGCGCCTTGCCGCCACAGCATTGCTAAGCGTCATGGCTCTCATCGGAGCCACCCTTCAGGGGTGCGCGGACAGCCCCAAGCTGCCGCTTCCCAATGTCGCCTCTGGAACTGACAACCCGATCCAGATCTCGCGCACCCAGATCGCTCATGCGGTGACCTTCCCGCAGGCTGGCTCCGAGCCCGGGGAAGCACAGATGTCGGCCCTTTTCGCCTTCATCGCCGCCAACAGCGTCGGATCCAAGGATACGATCCTGGTTCAATATGGCGGCCAATTGATCGACCAGGCCCGGGCCGAAACGATCTCGGCGCGCCTCGCCGCCGTGGAGCTTCACCCTTCCGTAGTGGCAGGCGCCAACCTGTCGTCGGGTGTAGTGCGCGTGGTGGTCGAGCGGTATGTAGCCATCGCGCCCGATTGTCCCGAATGGTCGCACAAGCCCAGTCCCAATTATCAAAATGATAATCAGCGCAACTTCGGCTGCGCCGACGCCGCAAATCTCGCCGCCATGGTCGCGGATCCCAAGGACCTCGCCATGGGCGCGAATCTTCCGGCTCAGGTCGGCGATCCCGTGACCAGGCCGGTTTCGAATTACCGCGCCGGAATACCGGGAGGCGCCCCTGCCGGCGGAGCCTCGGGAGCTTCGGCCGGCGGCACGAGCCCCTCCGGAGCAGCATCTGGAACGAGCTCCAGCGCTCCCAGCGCGGCGGGTCCGACGTGAGCGCGCCAAAAACCCTGGGCGTGGCGCCGTGACACCATCCGAGACCCCTCTGTTGGCGCTGATCGCGGACGAAAAAACCCGCGAGACTCTGCGCGCCGCGGTGCGCCAAATGGGGGTGAATGGCGCTCTCGTGGGCGAAGGCGGCGCGGCGGCGGCGCGAACGCTGCTGGCCACGACCCCGGCGCCTGGCGTGCTTATCGTCGATGTCAGCAACAGTCAGGAACCCGTCCAGGATATCGAGGAATTAGTCGTGCTGTGTCAGAATGTCAGCACGATTATCGCCGTCGGCCAGCTTAATGACGTGCGGCTCTATCGGAGCCTCAGAGACGCCGGCGCCGATGACTATCTTGTCAAACCGGTCACCGAGGAGATGCTGACCGAGGCCCTGACCGCGGCGATGAAGCCTAGGGCCGCCGCCCCTGGCGTTACATCCGAGCCAGGTGGAACTCGCTGCATCGCCCTGATCGGCGCCCGGGGAGGAACCGGAACCACCGCCCTTGCGGTATCGGTGGCCTGGGAGCTCGCGAAGAGTCGCCGCAAGGTCGTGCTCCTCGACCTTGATCTGCATTTTGGAAGCACAGCGATCAGCCTGGATATCGAACCCACCCGCGGTCTGCGCGAGATCCTGTCCCAACCTGACCGGATTGATAAACTGCTTATCGACGCTGCCGCCGGCCGCCCGAACGAGCACCTATATATCCTCAGCGCCGAGGAGCCCTTGGAGGACTCCTTCGAGCTCAGTCCCGAGGGATTGATGACTGTGATGGAGATTCTGGCCGAGACCTCGGCCTTCGTTGTGGTCGATGTGCCCCGGGTCCTCGGACCCCTGAGCCGTCAGATTCTGGCCACCGCCGATATCATAGGCCTGGTCACTGACTTGTCTCTCGCCGCCATGCGCGACACCCAACGCATCATCGCCCTGATCAAGTCGTTGCGCGGCGACGCCCCGACCTTGGTCATCGCCAACCGCGTCGGCGGGGTCCCCGGTGAAATCGGCGCGCCGGACTTCGCGCGCGCCATCGGCGCCAAGATCGATCACATTATTCGCTTTGATAAGGTCGCGGCAGTGGCCTCCGCCGAATCCGCCAAACCCCTCGCCGAAGTGGCCAAGACACCCCAATTGCAAAAGAGTCTACATGATCTCACCAACGCCCTTGCCGGCCAGGCCACGGGCGATAAAGTCAAGTCTTCTTCCCTCTTCAAAGGCCTGTTCGGCGGATGAGCACTACCGACAATCGAGGGCCCGCGGACCGCCTACAGCAACGTATCAACGCCGTGGCGGCGCGGCGGCCGCCGTCGCCGAGCCCGCTATCGATCGTGGGCGGCACGGCCCCGATTCCGCTGCGTCAGGCCCCGCCCGCCCCGGCGCCCACGCCAGCCGAGGCGGCGGCTTTCGAAGCGGCGAAAGAGCGGCTGGCCGACGTGATCGCCAAGCGGACTTCGGAGGGGCCCGCCCCCCGCACCCGCGAGGGGATCGCCGCGATTATCGAGAGAACGATCGCCGAGCAAGCCCCGGATCTGCTCGAAGCTCTCGGTCCGCCGCGCCTGCGCGACCTGATCACCTATTTCGTCAATCAAGGGCTCACGGCCAACGTGACCGCGCCGCCCCCCGTCCTCAGTCCCTTCGGCGTAACCGGTGAAAAGGCCCAGCCGCCTGGGCAAGTCGCCCTTTCGCGCGTGGAGGACACCGCTCCACGCATCTATCCCCTCGTCATCGAACGCATCGACAGCGAAGTCGCCAACCGCCTCAGTCGGGGGGAGCTGGCGCAGCAGCTCTCGGGCGTGGTCGCGGAGGTTCTGGCCGAACAGAAGATTTCCCTCAACCAGCGCGAGCAACGCGATCTGGTCACTCTAATGCTCAACGACATGTTGGGTCTGGGTCCGCTTGAACCTTTGCTCGCGGATGAGAGTGTCACCGACATCATGGTGAACGGACCCAAGCAGATCTATGTTGAGCGCAAGGGTAAGCTTGTCCAGACGGGGGCGACCTTCCGCGACAACGCGCACGTCATGGCCATAGCGACCCGGATCGTCAGCACCATCGGCCGGCGCGTGGATGAATCACAGCCGCTCTGCGACGCGCGCTTGCTGGACGGCAGCCGGGTGAATATCATCATCCCGCCTCTCGCCATTGACGGCCCGAGCATCTCGATCCGCAAATTTTCCAAGCGCTCGATCGATCTCGATATGATGGCTCGCCAGCAGAATTTGTCGGCCGCCATGGCGACCGTTCTGAAGATTGCCTCACGCGTTCGCCTTAACATCCTGATTTCCGGCGGAACGGGCTCTGGAAAGACCACGCTCTTGAACGCCCTGTCCCAGATGATCGACGTGGAAGAGCGTGTGGTGACCATCGAGGACGCCGCTGAGCTGCAGCTTCAACAACCCCATGTCGTGCGTCTGGAAACTCGCCCCGCAAATCTTGAGGGGAAGGGCGAGATCTCCATGCGGGATCTGGTGAAAAATGCTCTGCGTATGCGCCCCGACCGGATTATCCTCGGCGAAATCCGCGGCGAGGAAGCCATCGACATGCTTCAGGCCATGAATACGGGTCACGACGGTTCCCTGGGCACAATCCACGCCAACCGTCCCCGTGAGGCGCTGACCCGACTGGAAAACATGGTGGGCATGTCTGGGATCAATCTTCCCAGTAAGGCGGTCCGCACACAAATCGCCGCCGCGGTGCACATGATCCTGCAGATCAGCCGGATGCGCGATGGCGTGCGACGGATCACCAGCATCACAGAGATTGTGGGCACCGAAGGCGAAGTGATCACCACACAGGAGCTGTTCAGCTACAAGTTCGAGGGGCAGGGCGCCGACGGGCTTCTGCGTGGGAAATTTGAATCCTCCGGATTGCGTCCTAACTTCCTGCCGAAAGCGGAATATTACGGCCTTGATCGCCTTCTGATGGAAGCCATGGGCTGATGTCTCCGCTTATAATTGTCGTTGCTCTGGTGCTCTTAAGCCTGTCGGGCACGGTCATGGTGACAACCGTAGGCCAAGGCGGTCGGCGCATGGCCAAACGGGCGAAGCGCGTCGGCGCGCGGCGCGAGGCGGGGCCGGTCCAGGTCGGTCCTCAACTCAGTCGCAAGAAATCAGGCGGACTCGACGCCTTTGCCGTGCGGATCCTCCCCCGGCCGGCGCTTGTGCGCCAGAGATTGATCGCTAGCGGCATGTCTCTCTCGATCGGCGGCTATGCGACCCTCTGTGGGATCGTCGCGATCGCGGCGATGGTCGTGGCCACGCTCGTCGTCAAGAGCCCGCCCCCCCTAGCCTTTCTGATAGGCGTCTTCGCCGGATTGGTTTTGCCGCATATGTTCCTGGGCTCCCGCATCAAGGCGAGACGAAAGAAATTCTCCAAGCTGTTCCCCGACGCCATCGGGCTCATGGTGCGCGGACTGAGGGCGGGTCTCCCGATCACTGAGAGTATCGTGGTAGTTGGCCGGGAATGCATGGATCCCGTGGGCGAAGAGTTTCGGCGCGTTACGGATCAAGTGCGCTTGGGGCAATCCCTGGAAGAGGCCATGTGGGCTGTCGCCAGGAGGCTTGAGCTGTCGGAATTCAATTTCCTGGTGATCACCTTGAGCATTCAACGCGAGACGGGCGGCAATCTTGCCGACACGCTTCAGAATCTGGACAACATGCTCCGGATGCGCTCGCAGATGCAACTCAAGGTGAAGGCTATGTCTTCCGAGGCCATTGCGACGGCCTCGATCATCGCATGCCTACCCTTTGTGATGGGTGGACTGATGTTCCTTGTAAGTCGCGATTATATCATGACACTCTTTACGACCCCGCTGGGTATCGTGCTTGTGAGCGGCGGCGCCGTGTGGCTCTCGATCGGCGTGTTCATCATGTCGCAAATGGTGAGCTTTGAAATATGAACCCCGCCAGTCTCATTCGCGGCGGGGTTTCGGTCGATCTGCTCGTGGAGATCGTGGTGGGATTCGCCACGATCATGGCGGTGGCGATCCTCTTTCGGGCCTTTTCCCCCAAGGAAGCGGTCAATGCCCGCGCCCAGGCCCACGCGAAACGCCGCCGCGAGCTGAGGGCGAACCTGCTCAGCAAAGCACGCAAGCCGACAGGGCAGACGCGGTCCGTAACCGCGATGCGGGGTCTCCTTGAGAGGCTGAACCTGACCCGCGGCGCTGAAGTGCGCAAGGCCAGCGAAGCCCTTGCCAACGCCGGCTGGAGAACAGCCGATGCCTTGACGATCTTCCTGGGCGTTCGGCTTTGTGGGCCACCCGCCCTCGGCATTCTGGGTTATCTGATGACCCCGCTTTTGATCCACAACGCCTCTAGCCTCATTCAGTCGATGGGAGCCTTGATGGGTGCTCTTATCGGGGCTTTTGGGCCAACTCTGGCGGTAAGCAACGCTTCAAAGAAGCGCCAACAGGCGATCCAGAAGCAGCTGCCCGATTGTCTCGATCTCTTCGTGATCTGCGCGGAGGCCGGGCTCGGACTCGAAGCGACTTTTTCGCGAGTGGCGCGAGAAATAGCCCCCAACGGACCGGAATTGGCGGACGAACTGGGTCTCACCACTATCGAACTTGGATTTCTGCCAAATCGCGCGGACGCCCTGGGTAATCTCGCGAAACGCGCCGCTATGCCCTCGATCCGAAGCTTGGTGAACACTTTGGGCCAGAGCGAACGCTACGGAACGCCCCTCGCCGATTCCATGCGTGTCCTGGCCGATGAGTTTCGCAATAACCGCTTGATGGCGGCGGAGGCGAAGGCGGCGCGACTTCCCGCAACGCTCACGATCCCGATGATGGTCTTCATTTTGCCGCCTCTATTCGTCGTCCTGATTGGCCCAGCGGCTGTGCAGATCGTCGCCGCGTTTCACCATTGAGTTGAGCTACCCCGCATGTTTCAGCGGGCGACCACGCGGTAGATCAATAACCGAGCCCCGGGCGCCGAGACCTTTTGAAGCCACCCCGGCGTTTGTCCCGCGCGGAGCGTCGCGGCCAGACCCGACGATCCGTCACCCATCAGACGTAGTCCCGCACAGTCGACAATATAGGTCGCGCGCAGGGCGCGGGTGCGCGCCTCCGCGACGCCAAGCGGTCCCTCGAAGGCATCGAAGGCGTTCACAAAAGCCGGCCAAATGCGGTGATAGGGCGCGTTGAGAACCGAATGGGACGTGTAAAGCAAGATGAACGGGCCCAGGTCGATATCAGAGAGGATGAGCCCCGGCGGCAGCGTCGCGAGCGGTTTGAAAGCGGCTGGCGCGAAACAGGCCTCCTGTTTTGCTTCAGCCGTCGCCTGAGCCTTATCCGGAAAGACGTGGTCTTCGATCAAACTCGCCGCCCGGCCCAGAGATGCAGGCGATACGAGAAAGGCGACTACGGCGCTTGGCAGAAGCAGACCGCCAAGGCGGCGCTGGGCAAGAGCCGCTAAAGCCGCGCCGAGTACCGGCGTACCCAGCCAGAACGCGTAATATGTCATGCGCCAAACCATGACGCCCATCAAAGCCGTCACCGCCAAAACGATTACCGTGAGAACGCCGGCAAATGTTTTTTCTCCGCCAGCTAGAATCGCCAGCGCCGCGGCTGCGGACGCCACGAAGAAGATGGCGGCCTCCGTGCCGATTGATCGGTTGATTTTCATCACGTCCCAAAGCGGCTGCACCTCCCCGACCCGATCAAGCCAGAGCTGGCGGGCCAAGGGAGATATTCCCGCGAAGGGACCGTGCAGACAGGCTGGATCCAGGGCCAGATAGGCCACGAGCGCCCCGACGGCCGTGAGCGCCAATAACCCGATGCGAAGGACGCCTGGCGCCCGACGCGCGACGGCGGCGGAGATTGAAAGTCCGGCCCCCGCCACCATCAAGGCGGCGATGGAATTTAAGGCGAGAGCGTCGCAGAACGATAAGGACCATCGCCAGGGCGGCGTCTGAATGAGGAACGCTCCAAGGGAGCCAAGCGCCAGCGACACACCATAAGAGCCCGCCATCCTGGCTTTCCCGCGATCCATGCCGAGGCGCAAGGCATAGCTCGCGCCGATAAGCGCTTGGAGAACAAGCGCCTCGAGGCCGACAGCGAGACCTAGCGCCCCGGCCAGTCCCGCGAGAATGGCCCATCGGGTTTGGTTGACCCGCGCCGTGGCGCCGGCGAGGGCGATCAGGGCCATGACGATCTGGATATTGTGGTGATCGATGCGTCCCGGAATGAACTGAGGATAGAGGTACATGTCGAACAAGAGCAGGAGAGCTGTCAGGAGCACGGCGGAGCGATGGCCGATGTTTCGGGCTATGGTGAGCGCGGCGAAGGCGGCCGGGAAAATCCAGACCAGTGGCCAGATTATCCGAACCACCCATTCAGCGGTTCCCGCCGGCGCGATCAAACGCACCATGGCCATGGCTGCCGCCAATCCGCCATCGAGCAAACGCGACCAGTGCATGTAGAAACCCTCGGGAGGCGACACGCGCGTGATCAGTTGGTCATACCAACCCCGCCCCGAGAGCAGATCGCGAACGATGAAGAGGCGCATGGCGTCATCGGTATCGCCATAGCTGTCGCTGATTGGGAGCCTGACGGCCAGAACGACGCCCACGACGAGCGCTATAGCCAGCGCGGCGGCCAGGCGCCGCCGCCCCGAACTGATATCCGGAATCGGCGAAAGGCTCGCGCGGAACTTGGCCGCTAGTGTTTCGCCCGTCGAGGATGGAATGGAGGTCATGTCCAATTGAGGTAACCCATCGCGACGGCCCTGAGGAGTGGTGAATGTAAATTTTTCACGATAGTGTAGAAGTCTTAATAAATCTGTATTAGCGTCAATTAGAGGTCGTTGATCCGAGGTTATCGACAATATGATTAGAATTTTACCAATCGAAAACCTTGTCATCGGCGCTGGTCCTGCGGGTCTTACGACGGCTTACTGCCTTTCGAAAGCAGGGGCCGAGGTCCTCGTCCTCGAACAGGACCCGCATCTCGTCGGCGGCATTAGCCGAACCGCCAAATATAAAGATTATCTTTTTGACATTGGCGGCCACAGATTCTTTTCAAAATCACAGGAAGTGGTTGATCTCTGGAATGAGATCCTGCCCGAGGACTTTATTGAGCGGCCTCGGCTTTCGAGAATCTACTATGGCGGCAAGTTCTACGCCTACCCTCTGAAGGCCTTCGAAGCCCTGCGGAACCTAGGCCCATGGCAGAGCTTCCTATGCGTCGCATCCTATGCCTGGGCGGTTCTGAGGCCGATCACGTCGCCAAAGACGTTTCATCAATGGGTGCGCAACCAGTTTGGCGAGCGGCTCTTTCAAATCTTTTTTAAGACCTACACCGAAAAGGTGTGGGGCATGTCGTGCGACGACATTTCCGCCGACTGGGCCGCCCAGAGGATTAAAGGCCTCGACCTCGCGGCGGCCGTGATTGACGCGATACGGCGATCATTGGGTCTCCAACGCGGCGCGGTGGCCAAGAGCCTGATCGAATCCTTCCGCTATCCACGCCGGGGGCCCGGTATGATGTGGGACGCCTGCGCCAGGAAGATGGTGGATTTTGGCGGGCGTTTGGAAATGGGCGTTCGGGTTACGGGGTTGGCCTGGAGCGAGGAGGAGCGCGTGTGGACCGTCAGGGCGGTGCGGGCCGATGGCGCGACGGCCACTTTTCATGCGCGGAATCTGATTTCGTCGTGCCCCATCCGGGAGTTGGCGGAGTCGCTCTCACCGACTCCCAAGAGTCTGACCCAGGCCCAAGCCTTGAAATATCGCGACTTCCTGACCGTCGTGCTCATCGGCAAGGCGCGCAAGGAGCTGCCGGACAATTGGGTCTATATTCACGACCCCGCGGTAAAAGTGGGCAGGGTGCAAAATTTCCGATCCTGGTCTCCCGAAATGGCGCCAGAAGGCCAAGCCTGTCTTGGACTGGAGTACTTCTGTTTCGAAGGCGACGGGCTTTGGACCTCAACGGACGAGGAACTCATTGCCCTTGCCAAGGCGGAAATCGCCGCGGTCGGCCTCATGGACCCGGCTGACGTCGAGGATGCCTGCGTGGTGCGTCAGCCCAAGGCCTACCCCGTCTATGATGAGGAATATCGCGAACATGTGGAGGCGGTGCGGCGCGACTTCGCGGACCTCTATCCGACCTTGAGCCTGATCGGCCGGAACGGCATGCACAAATACAATAATCAGGACCACGCCATGATGACGGGGATGCTGACGGCCGCCAATATTATCGCCGGCGAGACACTTTACGACGTCTGGGGCGTGAACGAAGACGCGGAATATGGGGAAGCCGGCGAATCCGGAACCTTCGCCGCCTTGCTCAGCGAACGCCTCGTGCCTCGGCTCGCGGCCTAATCCGGCAACGCGGCGCCATGGCGGGTATCGCGGCGAGCAACGCCACCGCCATCGCGCTTGGACGTGTGAAGGTCGACGCACCAAAGCTGGCGCTCGGGTTCGTGCTGGTCGTCACGACGATCCTCAAGCTCACGGTCTTTTCGCGCCAGCCCCTGACGATCGACGAGGTGTGGACCGGCATGATCGCGGGCCAGGGCTCCCTGGCCGGATTGATCCGCGAATGTCAGCGCGATGTGAATGGCCCGCTGGCCTATGTCATTGGGTGGCTCTGGGCCCACCTGAGCGGCCTTTCCAACGCCGCCTTGCGGGCGCCATCAGTCCTGTTCGCCTGCGCCGCTCCGCTTATGGCCCTGCTGCCGCTTCGGCTTGCGAATCGCACGGTGTGCTACACTTGGGCCGCCCTCCTGGCCTGTTGGATGCCAGGCCTTATCTTCGCCGAGCAGGCCCGGTGCTATGCCCTGGTGCTACTGATGGCGACGGTCAACGCGGTGACTTATGCGCGCCTCCTTTCGCGGCCAAGCCTGACCACGGCTTTCATCTGGACCTCCGTTTCGGCCCTTTTCATCCTCAGCCATTACGTCGCCGGCCTCCTCGTGGGCTGCCAGGGTATCGCCTATCTGGCGATGCACCGTGGCAAGGCCTTCAAGACCTGGCCGGCCGCGCTCCTGTTCATTCCCGCCCTGGCCTGCATGGCCTTCCAGGCGGCGACTTTGATAGGCTTCGCCCAGCCAGCGACCGCCGTTCTACCGCCCATGGCCATGGCGGATATTCTTCCCACCGCGGGCGTTCTCCTCGGGGGGGCGATTGCGTGGCCCCTGATCGCGATCTGGGCCTGCGCGGGCCTTATCGCCGCGCGGCGGTCACCTATGGGGCTGTCGCCGACGCCCGCGAGCCAGCAGCAAACGGCCCTTGTCTGGACCGCGGCCACGGCCCTGATGGCGACCGTACTTTGTCTGGGTATCGGCCTTGCACGCCCGATCGTCAGTCCGCGGTTCATGACGATTTTCGTGCCGGGTGTGATGTTGGGTCTGGCGCTTATGGCCGATCGCCTCTCTCCTGTCTGGAAGGGAGGGCCCGCCATGCTGGGCGCGCTCGTCTTTGCGCTGGTGCTGACCTTCTCCGCCGTGTCGGTGTTTGTCAGCCCACCCAGCGCGGGCGCGACTTTCAGCTTCGAGCCGGCTGCTCAGGCCCTGATGGCTTTCCACCCCCGCCGGCTGATCTTCTTCTGGGACAATCCGACAACTTCAGGTGGCGATGGGGCTCAGCTTAACCAAATCGGCGAGTTCTTTTTCAAGCGCGCCGGCGATCCCCTTCCCGTGGACATTGTGGCCTGGAAGAAGGGCGCCGATCCCAACACGATGATCTTGTCGAGAGTCAGGGCGCCCGGCGACGCTATCCTTTGGATCTATGACCGGGGCGTGCCCGGCGCGCTGGTTCTCACCCACCCTCAGGCGATCGCGCGACGAGACTCCCGTTGGATCTGTCACGACTTTGGTGAGAACAATATTGGCATTGTCGCCTGCCACGGGCGCGCCAAAGCCTAGCCGTTTGCCCGCTGGCTATCCGGCCCTCAACCGGCCAAGCGGTTTGATCATAGCGAAAAACAGACATGAACCTCGGATGATCCTCTTGACAGATCGGGGCGGCGCCTGATGACAGGATGAAAGCGAGGCGGGACCATGGCGATGTCTGTCAAGGTTGACGCTGTAGAGGCTACGCGCGGGTTCCGCGTCAGTCCCGCCACGGTGGCGCTGGCCCTCGTCCTTCTCATCACCACGATCCTTAAATTCTCGATCTATGCCGGCCAGAATCTAAACATCGATGAGGTCTGGACCGGCATGATTGCGGGACAGCGATCCGTCGCCGGCCTGGTCCGCCAGTGCGAGATCGAGGTGAATGGACCGCTGAGCTATGTAATCGCATGGCTCTGGGCGCCTTTTGGCGGCCTATCCAATACCGGTCTTCGCCTGCCATCCGCATTGTTCGCCTGCGCCACGCCCTTTGTCGCCCTCGCGCCCCGCCGTTTGATGCCGCCAACGGCGCGTTTCGTATGGGCCGCACTGCTGGCCTGCTGGTTGCCCGAATTCGCCTTCGCGCAATTGGCGCGCTGCTATGCGCTTGTCGCCCTTCTGGCGACGGCAAACACAGTGGCCTATGCGCGGCTCCTGTCTCGGCCGAGCCTCGCCGCAGCCGCCGTCTGGTCCCTGATCAGCGCCCTGCTGATTCTGGACCACTATTTCGCGGTAATCCTTATAGGCTGTCAGGGTCTCGGCTATCTCGCTCTAAAGAGAGGGCGGGCCCTACGCACTTGGCCGGCGGCCTTGATCTTCATCCCGGCGCTGGCGGACATCGCCCTGAAGGCGGCCACCTTGTCGCATTTCGCGACGCCCGGGGTGTCCTGGATCGATCGCCTCACCGTGGGCGACCTGCCAAATCTGGTGGCGTTCCTTGCGGGCAATCTTCTTTTCGCGGCCGTTATCGCCGTCGCGCTCGCAATCGGCTGGTTTTTGGACGGGCGGCGATCTCGGCCGCCAGAGGCTCCTGGGCCCGCGGACGGTCGCGACGCCCTGGTGACCGCCGCCGCGCTAGCCGCGCTTGCCACGGCGATCAGTATTGGGCTTGGGTTCATGTTCCCCATACTGACATCCCGATATCTGACGGTTGAAGTGCCAGGTTTGATGCTGGCTTTGGCGCTCATGGCAGAACGTTTCTCTCGGACCGGGCCGCTACTCTCCGCCCTGATCGTGGGGTCAGCCATCAGCCTCGTCATCGGGCTTGCCGCGCACATCGACCTTGTGACTCAACCCGCGGTGACCGCCTTCAGCTTCGAGCCCGCGGCCAAGGCGTTGATAGCGGACAACCCGCGCCGTCTGGTATTTTTCTGGGATACTCCCCAGGCCCAGGGCGGGGATCAGGACCAACTGGCTCAGGTTGGCGAGTTCTTCTTCCGACGGGCTGGCCACCCGATCCCGATTGATGCGGTCTCCGGGGTTCACGGCGCGGATCCCAACACCGTCCTCCTCGCGAGAGCCGCCGCGCCCGGCACGGATATTCTCTGGATGTTCGACAGGGATGCGGAAGGCACGGCCGCCGTGGACCATCCGCCGGACATCAGCCGCCGTGATCCCAGCTGGTCGTGCCGGGACTTCGGCGAGGGGGACATCGGCATCCTCGCCTGCCGCCGGGCGCGCGCTTAAGTCGAGAACGCTTACCTTGGCGGCGGCGGTCCTGCCGAAGGTGACTGCGAGGGTGGCTTGATTCCGAGAATGGCCTCGGCGCGCGCATGATCGCCAAGAGCGCGGAGCGTCTGATAGTAACGCCGATTACTGGTGATCTCCGCCTGACCAAGATCGTCGCGGGCGGCGGCGGCGGCCGCGTCGTCCTGACCGGCCAAGCCGTAGATCAGAGCCAGATTGAGGCGATAGCGGGCGGTGGCGTGGGGTGACGCCGTCAGGGCCGAAAGGGTCGCGATAGCCGCGGTGTAGTCGCCCGCCAACCCTTCCGAGAGGCCGAGATTGTTCCGCAGCGTCGCATCGTCCGGCGTGTCCTTGAGGCCTTCCTTGTAGGCGTTTTGAGCCGCGACATGATCGCCCAAAAGGTCCTCTGTCACGCCGATCCCGTTATACGCAGCGGCCTCGGGGTGGGCATGCTTGACCGCCTCGAAATGGTTGAGCGCGTCCTGGGGACGATCCAGGCGCAGGGCCAAACGCCCCAGCTCCAGTTCGATCCGCCAATCCGCTGGCGCCCTCGCCAGAGCGGCGCGATAGGCCTCAACGGCGGCCGGCAGACTTCCTGTCTTCGCCATGAGCGCCCCGAGGTCCGCGAACGGTTTAGGGTCTTTCGGCGCCAGTTGCGCGGCTCGCTGATAAAAGGCGCTGGCCGAATTGAGGTCGCCCGCGTCGGCCGCCGCCTCGGCGGCCTTGAGGAAGGCGTCTTCGGACTTCTCAGGCGTATCGCGAACCAGGCGGGGGGCGGCAAAGCTGGCCGCCGCCGCCGCGAGACCCATCACTGCCAGGCTCATCGCCAAAATTCGGCGGGAGGTTCCCGGGCGAAAGACCCTGCAGCATGGCGACACCGGCCTAGTACCGCCAACTCGTCAGATCCGCCCCTGGCGGAGCCGTCGCTTTGATGCGCGCGAGGATCTTGGGCAGATACTGAACGTCGTAGTGCAGACGGGAATAGGCATTGGGCAGGCTCGGATCGCCGTTCCAGCAGTGTTCTGCCCGGTCCCCATAGGCGATCTCGCCCTGATAAGGCGGGTCCAGCTTTTCCAGCCGCTCTTGCGCGAAATAAACCGCGTCGGTGAGATAATAGGTGTCGGCGCTGCCCACATAAATGTGGATCTTGCCCTGCAACTTAGGAGCGAGCGTCTTCCAGTCCCTCGCAATGATGTAGGCAAGATCGTAGTGGTCTCGCCAATAGGCGGCCACGGCGGGATCGATATCGCCGGTGACCTTGTCAAAGATTGGCGCGGGATAGCCGCCCGCTCCCACCGGTCCGAACACGGCCGCCCAGATGTCATATTGGCCGCCGGAGCGCCCAAGATCGCCCTGCGCCAGTTCCTGGTAGTTCAGATCCCGCTGGGTGGCGGCGATCTCGCCCAGATAGTTCCGCTCCCCAGGCCGCTCCACCTTCAGCGCCTCGCCCGCGTTCACATAGGCGTTCTTGTCCGCGTAGAGGTTTATAACCGTGTAGCCGCGGAAATCGATGGGGTCGGGGCAGGCGGCGAAGGTCCCATTGTACATGTCGGGATAGAAGACCTGGGTCGCCAAAGCCTCCCAGCCGCCCGTGGACCCGCCATAGGTAAAGCGCGCCCAACCTTGGCCGAGGCCCCGGAATTTCTTTTCGATGGCCGGGATCAGTTCGTGGTTTATCGCGTCGCCATAGGGTCCGAGATTGGCTGAATTCACCGCATAGCTGTCATCGTAGTAGGGATTGGCGTGCTCGATTTCCACCACGAGGTAACGTGGGAATCCGGGCGAAATCCACTTCTGGTAAAAGGCGTAGGCTTCCTTCTCCTCGATGATGTTGTAGCCCGCGAGATGGAAACGGTCAGAATAGACCGGCTTTTGGCTAAGGTCGGGCGGCGTGGTGCGAAATTCGGAAATATCGTCTGGGAAGTGGCCGTGAAACACCATCAGGGGGTAGTGAGCTTCCGTATGCTGATCAAATCCCCACGGCACCAAAACATGGGCGGTGAGATAGACGTCGCGACCCCAGAACTTTGAGAGTAGCGCGCTCTTGATCTTGATGTTCCGCACGTAGAGCGTGTCCGCCTTTTCCGTGATTGGCGCCACGGTTTTGTCGAGAGTCAGGGTGATCGCTTCGGGATGGGCAGGGTCGATATGCACCTTGATGGGCGCGGAATAGAGATTGCCGGGCTTGGTTTGCCATTGCTGACCCTCACCCTGATCAGGCGGCAGACTGAGGGTTCGGCCATCAGCTAGATGGAAGGTTTCGTAGCGGTTGAGCACCGCCTGCGCGAGATAGTCCCCTGCCGGGAGGTCGGACAGTCGTCGCGCCGGCCAGCCAAAGGCGCTGTCGTCCAGAACCTTGGTCGCGCCCGGGGCAAAGGCCTCGACATTGGCGCCGAAGATAAAGGGTGAATCCAGCGGCTCGCCGGAACTCACATGAGTGCGCGGCTCTCGCGTCAGATCGGGGCTGAGCAGGAGAATGACGCGACCAGTCAGCGGAGCTGGGGCGCTCGCGGCCGGATAGCTCACGCGGAAGCTGGTCCCCGCAAGGGCGATCGACGCCAGCAGACTCATCGCAACGCCGAGCACCGCCGCCACACCGATACGACTCATATCCGCACTCCCCGCTTGGCCAGATGAGATAGCGCGTCCCGTTCCCAGGGGACAAGGGCGCGACCCGCTTTCCGGCCGCCGCTTTTCAGGCTGCTGGGGTCCAGCCCCGCGCTTCCCGCCAGTCTTCGGGAAGATCGGCGAACCGCGCCAGACTGAGTTTCGCCAGGTCTGTGAAAGAGCAGACACCATCCAGGACAAGATCGCGAATGGCGTGACCGGTGGCGGGCGAGAGGCCAAATCCCACACCGGACATGGTGGCCACGGTGACATTCTCTGGGCTCCTCAGTCGATCAATCACGGGCCGTCCATCGGGGGTATTTTCCACGACACCCGCCCAGCTGCGGATCACCCGCAGATGAGCCGCCTTAGGCAGTAATTCCGCCACGCGCTTGGCGAGGTTGCGCAGAAGCGGTGTCGAGGGGCGGGCGGCGGGCCCGGCGGGACCTACCTCCATCCATTCGTGAGGGCCCCCGCCATAGGCCAGGTTTCCGCGAAGCGTCTGGCGACCATAGAGGCCATTGCCGTCCACGCCGCCTACCGCCATCAGGGGCGCGGGCTCGGTGACGATCATTTCCGCCCTGGCCGGGGCCAGAGGCAGACGCACCCCAAGCGGCTCCAAGAGCTGACCACTCTGAGGCCCGGCAGCCATCACAAGGGCGTCACAGGTGAAGGTTCCGCGCGGCGTCTCCACCGCGCTCACGCGGCCGCGCTCGGTGAAAAGTCGCGTTACAGGCGCGTGCTGAAGGATGCGTCCGCCAAGGTCCTGCAGGGCCCAGGCATAGGCCTGCACC